>ERZ779888.1631-NODE-1631-length-21392-cov-4.899002_pt1 | contig 21392 bp, 8 predicted proteins | sample MGYA00511245_ERZ779888 | MGnify/ENA primary metagenome ERZ779888 (study PRJEB29588, sample SAMEA2155255) | human gut metagenome | biome: human gut; feature: human-associated habitat; material: faeces | place: Denmark | collected 2008/2010 ...
ATAAAAAAAAGTCAATAACGGCTATTGACTTCGCTTTAACGGTTTAAGAAACGCCGATCCCGACGGGATTTATTTCGACCAGACTGCATAAAAACGCTTATATCCTTCGATAAAATACGGAAAAACGACTTCGTCGCCGTCTTCGTCCGACCAGTAAAGAAAAATCGCGTCTTCCTTCTTCGTCGAGGGCGCTTTAAGAATAAACGCGCCGTGAATTTCGCTAACTTCGCTTCCGCCGTTTGCGTCGAACAAAACCGTGTAATTAGTTACCGCCGTACCCGTATCGGATAGTTTCGATGCGGCGAAATCCCAGTAGTATGCGTACGCTTCTTTTACGTTGGACGGAACTACGATTTTCAGATCCGAACTCGTCGCGGAAAACAAAGCGGAGGCGGTTTGGGGCGGGCGGCGGGTCGTGAGAATAAAGGTTTTCAGTCCGGTACAGCCGACGAGCGAGTTTTCCGCCAAATAAGTCAACTCGCTTTCTTTTTCAAAACGCACTTTTTCGAGATTAACGCAAAAATTAAACGCAAATTCTTTTACGGTTTTTACGCTTTTCGGCAAAACAACGGACGAAATTTTACACTCGGAAAAAGCAAATTCGCCTATAATTTCCGTATCTTGTTTTACCGAATATTCTCCGGTTTTCGCACACGGAAAACGCACGGCGGTTTTGCCGCCCGACGAATAAAGCGCGCCGTCGATCGATTGAAAATAAGCGTTGTTTTTTTCCACCGCGATTTCTTCAAGGAGCGGCACGGACGAAAAATCGAAAAATTCCTTTACGTTTTTTCCGAGCGTGATTTTTTTAAGAGCGGTCTGTTCGAACGCAGTTTCGGACACGGTTACCGTTTTGTCCGAAACGACGTACTCGTCCCCTTTTTTTCCTTGCGGATAACGGTACAATATTTGCTCGTCTTTCGAGTAAAGTATCCCGTCCACCGATTTATAGTAACCGTTACTTTCGTTTACAGAAAATTCTTTCAAACTTTTAAGCCCTTCGAATGCTCCGTCTTCCGCTTTTGCGTTTTCGCCGAAAACTATTTTTTGTATATTGTCATTATAGATTAAAGCGTTCTTTGCGAGCGTGCGATCGAAAGAAAAAATATCTTTTTTCAGCGCGACCGGGTAAGCGACGATTTTATCTTCTTTTTTGTCGCAAAGGGAATCTCCGTCGATTTCGTACCGTTCGTTACTGCCTATTATTTCAAAGGAATTAAGGGAATAACACCGATAAAATTCCTCTTCGATTTCGGTTACGTTTTTTCCTATACAAAAGTTTACGACGTAAGATTTTATTTTCAAAAATCCTTTTTTTATGCCGACTACGGGCAAACCAAGATGGGTGTCGGGTACGCAAACCGAGATGGAATTACCCGAAAAACTCGACGCTATAAATGCGTCGAGCGTAGCGTTTTTTTCATATTTTATTCCTAAACTACCGGTGGTAATATCCGTCCAGTTGGCGTACAGAACGCAATCCGCCGTCGGAGAAAACGGAAAAACCGCTCTTTCTCTGAGGTCGGAGTCGCGGTACCAGCCTTCCAGTCTGAACCCGTCTTTTTTCGATATAGGCGGATCGGCAACCGTAGTTTCTCTTGCGCTTATCGAAGAACCGCCGTTCGTTTCAAACGAAACGACGATTTTTTGTTCTCTTTCGCTGCACGCGATAAAACAAGTCGCTATGAGTAGACAAAGCAATACCGCGCAAACGATTTTTTTCAAAACGAGATTACCTCCGGCGGAAATTTTTCCAGTCCTGCCTTAAGTTCGGCTGCGGAAAGGGGCGGAACGAGTCCGTCAATCATAGAGATGTTGCTGTTTTTTGCGGCGTGTCCGTTGTAATACGTCGCTATAACCACGCCGAGAAAATGTTCGTCTTTTTCCGTCGGTTTAATCTTATGTTCGACGCAACTTTTCTTAACCTGTTTCACTATATGCGAAAGGAAAGACGCTCTGTAAGGCAAAAAGCCTTTTGCACAGATAATTCCCGTACTGATCTTAACGAATATTCTGTGCCAGATAGACCTTGCCGTCTTGTCGCCCAAAGGTACGCAGTCGAACGACACGCCTTTATCGTCAAACGCAATCGCCATTCTTCCGTCGTAGTTCCTTTCGAAAACTTCGTTGAGAAGTCTTACTTTTCTTTCTTCGTCCACGTAAGTCGAAACAAGAACTTTTTTTACTGCAGCAAAGTATTCTTCGTCGCTTATTTTTGCGAATACTTTCTTGTTGCGGAGCGTTTCGTCCGAACCGAACGACAAAACCGCGCAAAGCGCGTCCGCTCTCTCGAATTCGTCGCCACTCCCCTTTGCAAGCAAACCCGCGTCTTCATTCACCACGGTAGCGGGGACTGTTCCGTACACGGGAACTTTTTCTCCGAACATTCTTTCGAAAAGTTCTGTCGGTGCGCCGAAAGGTTTGTAAACCAACTTATACCTGTTCCAGTACTCTTCGAATTTTTCTTTGTCGCCTGCCGCATACGCAAGCGCGGCGGAATAAAACAAGGCGCATTCATCGATTTCGCACTCTTCCAGCACTCTTTCAAAACACATTCTGCCACATTCGTACTCGCCCTCGTCTACGAAGGCTTCGCCTATATCGCAAAGCACTCTTCTGTCTTCGGTTTCGTCGCAAAAAACCTGCACGCCGTCCGTCATAAGGTCGTGGGTCATCTGACTGCCTTGCAGCATAACGCGCACGAAATCGCCGCTTTTGGTAGAGAAAATGCCTGCAAGAATCAGCAGTTTGTACGCGTGTTTCGACAAGTCGACGGTTCTTCCTTTTTCTATTGCATCGTAAAGCACGCCGATGACTTCGTCAAGGCATTTTACGTCGGGAGTGAGTTCGCACAGAATATCCAGTCCTTGCTCGAACTGTCCCGTTTGGAAAAAGTTGTACACGTCGTTGTATCCGAGTATCGTATCGCCGTCCGGTACGGGCAGTTCGTCGGAAAACTCTTCGCTTGCGACGGGGAAAAACTTGTCGTAAGCAAGAGAATAAAAACCGCCTCTATCGTTGGTTATGCAACCGCGAAAAAGGGCGTTGCGCCCCATAACGACGTTGTCCATACCCGAAAACATATCGGAAAAACATCTGTAAACCGCACTTCTTTCTTCGGTGTTTGACGCCTGCGACAACGCGTCTTTAAGGTTATGCACGCAAAGAACGTACTTCCCCTCGCTCGCCGCGCTTGCCGCAAGTTTTATCAGTTCTCTTAAATCCTGTTTGAACTCGACTACTTCCATAATTTGTCCGTCCTTTCCTTATCGAACACGTATTTTTTGCCGCAAAAATGGCAAAGAATTTCGATTTTGCCCACTTCTTCGAGTATTTCGTCACATTCCTTTTTGCCGATACTTCTGAGCGTATTCTCGATTTTCTCTTCGCCGCAATTACATTTAAGCGTAACTTTTTCTTCTTCGTAGCCTTCCGCGTCTAAGTGTCCGAAGTAAAAATCGAATATTTCCGAAGGCGTTTTTTCCTGCAAAATCTCGCTTACCTGCTTAAAATTGCTCATTACGTCTTCGGTCATAAAGAGTTGTCCGTCGTCAAGACCCGGCAAGGCTTCCACGATAACGCCGCCTGCGGAAAGGCAACCGTCCTTGTCCATTCTCACTCCGAGCGCAACCGCGCTCCTTATCCCTTCGCTCGTAAACAGGTATTGCGTAAAGTCTTCGGCTATTTCGCCGCTTACAAGCGCGCACCTGCCCATATAAGGTTCTTTCAGTCCCAAATCCTTAATTACGGTGATAAAACCGTCTTTGCCTACGCCCTTACCTACGTCGAGATGTCCGTCTTCTTTAAGGGGAAACTCGACGTGCGGATTGTCTACGTACCCTCTTATTACGTTACCGCCGCTTCCGGCTACGACGATAGAGCCGAGTTCTCCGCCGCCGTTTATCGTCATTGAAAACGTGCTGTTCTCGTCTTTAAGGTTCGTCGAAATATATGTTCCTGCGGTCATCGCTCTTCCGAGCGCGGCAGCCGCAAGCGGACTGAGATCGTGGATTTTTATTTCTTCCACGACTATATCCTTTATATCTATTATCGCAACGCGCGCTTTTCCGCCGAAAAACACGCCTTTTTTTATCGTTCCCATATAATCTCCTTGTCGCTTTAATCGATGCTCAGATAAAACGAAGCGACTTGTTCGGGCGTATCGAAATACGCCGCGACTTTATACTTTTTTAATTCGGTTTCTTCACCGAAACCGTATCTTACTATCGCCACGGGAATACCGGATTCGGTCGCTCCTTCTGCGTCGAAGTGCGTGTCGCCTATCAGAACGGTTTTTCCTTTGTCGATACCGTTTTCTTCGATTACGGCGTCCAAAACAAGCCGTTTGGTAAGCCGACCGAGTTCATATCGCGATCCGTATATACCCGTGAAAAACTTATCTATTCCGAGCAGGCTGCATACTTTTATCGCCATACTCTCGTTTTTCGTGCTTGCGATAAACAGTCTTTTACCGCCGAGAAAAAGGGTATTAAGCATTTCGTACACGCCGTCGAAAAGTTTGTTTGCCGTTTTCAGATCGATTTCTCTATACAGCGTACGGAAGCGCTCGCAAGCGGCTGCGCGTTTATCCTCGGGCAAATAGTCTTTAATAACGAACTCGACGGGCGGTCCGATAAACTTTTTCATAACGCTTTCGGCGGGAAGGGGTATACCCAACTCGCCGAAAAGTTTTTTATATATACCGAATATGCACTCTCTGCTGTCGATGAGCGTGCCGTCAAGGTCGAAAATTATATCTCTCATTCGAGTTCTTCGTACCTTGCCGTTATTTTTTCGAGAAGTTCTCTGTTCTGCGCAAGTTTTTCCTTTTCCGCGTTTATCAGTTTTTCGGGGGCTTTCGCTACGAACCCTGCGTTTGCGAGCAGGTTCTCTCCGCGTTTAACTTCCGCAAGTATCTTCTCTTTTTCTTTGTTAAGTCTTGCTTTTTCCTTTTCGGTATCGACGAGTTCTCCCATCGGCATATACAGTTCTGCCGAACTCGTAGCCGCTCCGCAGAGTTTATCGCCTGCTTCGGATTTGTCGTTTATGAACTTCGTCGCGCTTACGCCGGCAAGTTTTTCGATGTAAACTTCCGCTCCGTCAAAGGCTTTTTTGTCGTCGGTCTTTATATAAAGGTGTACTTTCTTCGACACGGGAACGTTCATTTCCGCACGGACAAAACGCACTTTTCCGATGACTTCCTTAACTTTTTCGAAGTTTTCGTACTCTTTTTCAAAGTCGAACTTTTCTTGATAGGTAGGGTACTTTTCTAGCATAACCGTTTCGCTTATGCCTAAGTACGACCAGATTTCTTCGGTAATGAAAGGTACGAACGGATGAATGAGTTTTATTATTTCGCTAAGCACGTATTTAAGTACGCCCAGCGCGTCGCTCTTCTTCTTTTCGTCCTGACTGTAAAGCATAGGCTTGGTAAGTTCTACGTACCAGTCGCAATAATCGCTCCAGATAAAGTCGTAAAGTTTTGCAAGCGCAAGTCCCATTTCGTACTTGTCGAGATTCTTTCTTACGTCCTTAATTACGTTTTGCAGTTTGGTAAGTATCCACTTATCCGCGTCGGTAAGGTTACATTCGTCAACGGGCGTGGGGGTTGCGTTTTCGAGGTTCATTACGACGTATCTAGATGCGTTCCACAGTTTGTTCATAAAGTTACGCGAAGCGTCCATTCTTTCGTCCGAGAACCTGATATCGCCGCCGGGCGCTACGCCGGTAGACAACGAGTATCTGAGTGCGTCCGCGCCGTACTTGTCGATGATGAGCAACGGGTCGATACCGTTACCTAAACTCTTGCTCATTTTTCTTCCCTGCGAATCTCTTACTATACCGTGGATAAGAACTTCGCTGAACGGCGTTTTGCCCATATGTTCTATTCCGGAGAATATCATTCTCGCTACCCAGAAGAAAATAATATCGTACGCCGTAACGAGAACGTTGGTCGGATAGAAGTATTCCAGATCTTCGGTTTTGTCCGGATAACCGAGTGTGCTGAACGGCCAAAGGGCGGAACTGAACCAGGTATCCAGCACGTCTTCGTCCTGTCTTAAATGCTTGTTTCCGCATTTCGGACAAACGGTCGGATCGGTTTTTGCAACGATTTTTTCTCCGCACTCGTCGCAGTACCAACAGGGTATTCTGTGTCCCCACCAAAGTTGACGGGAAATACACCAGTCGCGGATATTTTCCATCCAGTTAAAGTACGTTTTTTCAAAACGTTTGGGGATAAATGTCGTTTCGTCGTCTTTTACCACTTCGATTGCCGGTTTTGCGAGTTCGTCCATTTTAAGGTACCATTGCTCGCACGCTTTGGGTTCTACTACGGTTTTGCAACGGTAGCAAACGCCTACGTTGTGCGTGTACGGCTCGATTTTTTCGATAAATCCTTCTTTTTGAAGGTCTTCGACGATCGCCTTTCTCGCTTCTTCACGGCTCATTCCGGCGTATTTTCCCGCTTTCTCGTTCATATTTCCCTTATCGTCGATAACGGATATGAGTTCGAGATTGTGACGTTTGCCCACTTCGAAGTCGTTCGGATCGTGCGCAGGTGTGATTTTAACCGCGCCGGTACCGAAACCGAGTTCTACGTAATTATCCGAAATTACGGGAATTTCTCTGTCGGTAAGGGGAAGTTTCATCATCTTTCCGACAACGTTTTTATAGCGTTCGTCGTCGGGGTTAACCGCCACCGCAGTGTCGCCCAGCATCGTTTCCGGTCTGGTCGTAGCGACTATCATATAACCGCTTCCGTCGGTGTAGGGGTATTTAAGGTGCCATAAAAAACTTGGTTGTTCTTCGTACTCGATTTCGGCGTCGCTGAGTGCGGTTCCGCAACTCGGACACCAGTGCGTCATACGGTTACCCCTATAAATCAGTCCTTTGTCGTAAAGGTTTACGAACACTTCTCTGACCGCTTTCGAGCATCTTTCGTCCATCGTAAACGCTTCTCTCGTCCAGTCGCAACTGTTGCCCAGACGTTTAAGTTGTTCCACTATTCTGCCGCCGTACTGCTCTTTCCACTTATACGCGCGTTTAAGGAACTCTTCTCTTCCTATGGATTCTTTAGTAAGCCCTTCCTTGCGGATCTGCTCGACGATTTTCAGTTCGGTCGCTATGCTCGCGTGGTCGGTACCCGGTACCCACAACGCGGAATAACCGTCCATTCTCTTATACCTTATAATAATGTCCTGTAAAGTTTCGTTGAGCGCGTGCCCCATGTGAAGTTGTCCGGTGATGTTGGGTGGGGGCATAACGATGGTAAAAGGCTTTTTGCTCTTGTCTGCTTTTGCCGTGAAGTATCCCTTTTCGCACCAGTTCTTATAGATACGCCCTTCAGCTTCCGACGGCGTAAAGTTCTTGTTCATTTCCATTTTTATTTCCTTCTTAAGTAAAGATTTTTTATTCGTTCGTATGTTCTTCCGACGTTTCGCCGTTTTCCTCGGTCGTTTGAGCCGCTTTATCCGCAAGCGCTTTCTTGTGCGCTTTGAGTTGTCTGAACGTGTCCACTCCGTAGTTTATCGCCGCCGCCCAGTTAAGCGCAAGACCTATAGTAACGATAATCCAGTCAAGGGTGTACGTACTCCACAGTTTAAGGAAGAACGGATGGAAGAAACAAAGTATCGAACCGCAACTAATTATGCAACTCGCTACTTTACCCAGCATATTCGCTTTGATGTTTATGTCGTTTACTACGAAACTTCCGATAACGACCATCATAAGTTCGCGGAATACAAGGAAAATTATAAACGCCCAGTGAAGATAAGGAGATCCCGACGGCGTTTTCGCTATCGCCAACGCTACGATTACGCCGATATGCATAGTTTTGTCCGCTATGGGGTCGATACACTGTCCTACGTACGTGCCTTGATCGTACTTAACGACGTGTTTGCCTATCTTCGTGCCTGCTTTGAACCTACGCGCGATTTTGCCGTCGAGCACGTCGGTAAACGCAGCAAAAATCATAATTCCCAAAGACAGATATACCCACCAACTTTGATATGCGTTGTTTTCCGACGCTCTGCTTCCCAAGATAAGCAAGGTCATATACACGGGTACGCAAAGTATTCTGATAAATACCAGAATGTTGGGTATCGTCCAAAGCGTGTGGCGATTGATAATTAACCTTTTTTCTTTCGTTTCAGTAGTAGTTCCTTCCATTTTGAAAACTCCTTTCGTTAGATTTTTCTTTATAATAAAACGGTTAAGCCCGATTATTATTTCTTCTTTTTGCCTTTTTTCTTCTTGTTGGCGGGAACGGGCTTTTCCTTTTTATCCTCTTCTGGGGCGGGGTGGGCGGGCTCCGTATCCTGCGCCGCGGCTTGTTGTTTAATCTTCTTCATTTTCTTGAACGCGTACGCAAGCATTGCGCCGCCCATAACGAGCGGTAACGCGGTCAACGCAAACAGCCAGTATAGTTTGTTGTTGCCGTTTCTTTCCACGAGCAACGTGACTACGCCCGACGTATACGGCACGGTTATGCTCACCACTCCGTCTTCGTTATCGGTCTGAAGTTTGGTTAGGTTACATTTTTCGTAAGTAACCGTTCCGCTTACCGAGTATTTTGCGATTATCGCAACCGCTTTCTTATAATCCCCGGCGTTAAACTCGATTTCCGCCGTTCCTTCGAGTTGCTTATTTTGCTCTCCTTCGCTTTCGGAATCCGTTCTTATATTTATCCGGTACGCTTCGGTCGGGTTTTTAACGTCCGTGTCCACCGATTTAAGCATAGCGTCCGTATCCTTAGGCATATTCGGTTTGGCAAAATACGTTCCCGTAAGGGTAACCGTGACGTTGTCCCCTATCGGTAAATAGGTAAGTCCGCTTTCAAACCCGTACGCAACGAACTCGCCGAACGCTTCACCGTCCGCTTCGTACTTTACCTCGAAGTTTATTTTGTGTCCGTTTTGCAGTTTGTTTTTTGCGTCGGTGTAAAGTTTCAACGCGGCGTTAAACTCGTTAAGCGCGGCTTTCTTTTCTTCGTCGGTGGAATTTACGCTGCGCGTGACTTCGATATATTTTTCGTAGGCGGAATTAACCGCGTTTTGTATCTTTACCGAGTAAGATTTAAGTTGTTCGTCTTTTTCGTCGCTCATCGTGGCGTTGTTAAAGACGGTTTCCGCGTCGGAATTGTAAACTTCGTTCTTATACCCCACGCGTTTCGCTCTCGCATTGCCCACGTCGTCTGTCAGTTTTATATCGTAATTACGATTAAACTCCCCGATAAAGTCGTCGTAACTTGCGATACCGTCTTTGCCCGATCCGGCAAAAGTCTTTTTCTCGACGATTTCTCCCGTCGCCGCGTCGGCTACTTCTATGGAAACGACTCCGCTCCGCGCGCAACCGGGGTCTTTGAACTCGGTTTTACCCGTGGTTTCGTCCGTGACGGGGATTTTTGCGTCGGTAAATTTAATCTTTATGCGGACTTTGTCCGTGCCTACAAGCACCGCGCTCGCGGAAAGGACGCAAGGAGCTGCGTCGTCGATTTTGCGGACGTAGCAGGTCGCATAAGTCGCGTCGTCGTCCGCGCCGTTATACGCTTTTTTCGTAACGGTGAATATATACGCGCAATTTACGTTCGTTTTTAACTCGAAGTAATATTTCGTTTTATCGCTGCCCGTTGGGTTTTCCGTCAGACGGTTGTCGCTTTTCGAGTTTACCGCAACCGTACCTTTTTCGTCGAGTATTTCGTAGACGGGTTTGCCGTCTTTTGTTTTGTCCGTACATTCGCCATTATATGTCGTTACGTTGTCGGTATAAAAGTTAAGTTTTACTCGCTGATAGGTGATTTTCAGCGAATAATTTTCGTACAACTCTTTTGAAACGAACGCTCTCAGCGTATAACCTTCTTCGCCGCTGAAATACGGTTTCGCCACGTTTTCGAAAGAAAGCCCGGTTTCGTCCGCAAGGGCGGTTTCCGCGCCGTTAAGCGCAAAAAGGGCGGTTATACTCGCTATCGCTAATAATACGACGCAAACGAGCGTTTTTATCGCTATCGACTTTTTTTTCAAAGTTTTACCATCTCCGTCTATTGTTTTTTTGTTCTTGTTTTATTCTCTTTACCGCGTCTTTTGCCACTCTCGGATCGGTGACTCTGCTCCTGTGTTGCAAGGGATTGAGTATCATCATAACGATGAGCGCGATAAGCACGATTACGAGTATCGCCGCCGTAACGACGTAGCCGTATTTGAACTCGGCGGTTTCGAACACTACCTGACCGCTCGAAGTGGACGCATAGAACGTGACGTAGTTGCCTTCTCTCACGGGCGACAGGTTCTTGTCTTTCAGTTCACCGTCGAATTTTACCGTAAATTCCTTATTGAACTCTTTATTTCTGTACTGTTCGGGTATCTCGACGCAGATCTTGTACTGTCTGTCGTTTATTACGGACGAGCCGTTTATCGTAATGTTGAACGCCACTACGGAACTTTCTACGCCTATCATTTTCGACCAGACGGTAGTCTTGTTCTTTTTCGTGTCCACGTTTTCGAACCTTATCGTCGTGCCTTCGGGGATACCGTCGGGTCCTATCATATAAGAACCGCTGTTTTTATCCTTGACGGTGTTGCCGTAAATTCTGACCTTGCCGTCGTAAGTCGGGTATTCGAGCGTATAGTTGGACGCGTGAAGTCCGCTTAAATAACACTCGGTAATGTCGACGTAGTGTTCTCCCACGGTCGCTATTCCGCCTGCGGTACGCGCTTTTATGTTGAGTTTTACTTCGTCTTTGTACTGAACTCCGGTAATCGACGCGCTGACTTCAAGCGTTGCGACGCCGTCGTAGGCTTTGTCTTTTACGGTAACGTTGCTTACGGTAAGGGGTCTGGGGTTAATCTTGAACACCGCCGTCTTTTGCATCGAATAGTAATTTTCGTCGTCTACGTACACCGTCATATTGTACGAACCCACGAGCGACGGCATTTTCGTGCCGTAACCTTCGTAAATAACGTAATAACTTACGTCCGCCGGGGTGGTCTTTATTATCGGCGCGACTACCGAGCCTTCGCCGTAAGTCTGATACAACAACGTATCGACGTCGAATTCTATGTTCGTCACTTTGCCTTTGTCTACTCTGTAGAACACGGTTTTCGTAGCGGTATAATCGTCGTGTCTTAACGTAACGATAAGGTCGTAAGTCCCTATCGCTTTCGGCGCGGCGAAGTCGTCGTAATCTTTCGTGCCGGCACGGGAAACGTATCTGTATTCGACGTTAAGTTTCATCGTGCTTTCGTCTTTGAGAAGATACGTTCTTTTCCCTTCGGTGTTGGAGTCGTACATTCTTACGTCGACGGGGGCTTTTTCTCCGTAGGAAGTGACGTATGTAGTGACTATTTCGTCGCCGTTAATAAAGTCGATGTCTATGTCTTTCTTTTCTACAACGTACTTGAACGAAATTTCTTCGGAAACGAAGTTTTCTCCGTCGATACGGCAAGTAAAGTAGTACGTGCCGGCAGGAATTATATCGCCGTTTTCGTAAGTAATTCCGTCGCAGGTGAAGTCGAAAATAACGTCGCTTTCGAGATCCGCGGGGGAGGTTTTGAACTTGATTTTGCCGAAGTCGGCAGCCGTGCCGTACTCTACGCTTATTTCTTCTATCGTAACGGTCGCCTGACCTCTGCCGATGACGATTTCGGTAGTTCCGCGTCTTTCGGCAAAGTTGGACGAATCGTCAGGGGTAAAGGTATACGCTACGGTTTGGGTACCTGCGTACGCAAAGGCTTTGCCGCTTTCGATGAAACGGAACGTGCCTTTAACGGGATCGTTGAATCCGATATAGTACACGCTTCCGCCGGTGAGTGCGGATTTTGCCAGACTTTCGCCCACTCCCACTCCGGTTGCCGTCGGATGAACCGATCTCGTTTCGTCCACTTTGGCTTTGTTTACGGTAAACGTGGGGTTGCCGCCGCCTGCGGTCGAGGTGAGTTCCGCTTTGTAGTTGTTGCCCGAAACGATCGCTCTTATCGTATATACGCCTGCGGCGACGGGTTCTGTCGTTTGTCCTGACGAATTGACGAATTCGAAGTAAATGTCTATCTCTTCGTCTATATCCTTATATTTAAGAGCGTTTCTCGCGCTTGCGCCGTCGTAATCCGCCGTAAGGTTTACGAACTCGATTCTTATTACTCTCGGCGCGATTTTTATCGTGGTTTCGTACGAACAGGATTCGTAGTTTCTGTCGTCGGGAACGAAGGTAATTTCGATCGTTCTTTCTCCTGCGCCGTAAACGGTATACGAGTAGTCGTCCGCAACCGAGTACTTACCGCTTATGATATTGCCTGACGCGTCGTAAACGACTGCGTTTCTTACGTTAAGTCTTAATTCGCTCGCCGTTTGTCCGTAAACGAGGTTGTTGCCGTTTTCGTCGACGGTAATCAGCGTGGGACGAGTGCCTATCGCGGTTGTTCTCTTTCTTATCGTGTACGAAACGGTATTCGAAATAATCGAATAGTTCGGATTATCGGCTTCGACGGTAACGACGTACTCGCCTGCGTTGACGGGTCTTTTCTTCTGTTTGGGATAATCGGACGCGCGGTAATAAACCGAGTATCCGCCTCTGTCCTGGAAGGAGAATTCTTCGCCGTTTTGCGTGGTAAACGACGGCGATACCGCAAACGAACGCCATTCGTCGCTGCCGTAGTCTACTACGTAACTCGAAGAACTTAAACTCATTATTATGCTTTGCGGTTTTACGACGTAATCGAAAATCGCTTCGCCCGAATACGACACGCCGGACACGGTAATTTTCACTTCGTACTCGCCTGCCGACAGTTCGTAAATCGCTCCGTACGAGGTCGTACCTTTAAGTCTTATCTCGACTTTGTACTCGCCGCTTGCCATCGCCGAGCCGTTTATCCAAGGCGTGATCAGCGTGTGAGAACCGGAATTGTATTCGTCGAAGTATATTCTTTTTCCGCCGTTCTCTTCGTATTCTTTGGCTAAGTATATTTGGTCGCTAACGTCGCGTTTGGTTACCGTAAACTTAATATTACGTACTCCGTAGTACTTGTTTTTCTCGTCGTTAACGGTAATTGCGACGGTGTACGTTCCGCGTTCGGTTCCGTCGGAAAGAACGCCGTTCTCGTCGAGCACTCTTATGCTCGTCGCGCTTTCCGCTACGGGAACGGACGTGTTCTTTACTATTACGGATATATCGCTTACGGTGATCGGATTGCCGTCGTAGGCTTTTTCGGTGTTTTCCGCAATGATATCCGACGGGTCGATTTTGGTATAATCCGAAATGGTGGCTCTTACGTTAATGAAAGCGTAGTTTTGCGTAGTCATCGACACGGTGGCGAATTCGCCGTCGAAGACTGCGGTAAGTTCTTTCTGTACCGTTTCGTTTTCGAAAACTCCGTCTAAGGTAAACGTTCCGTTTTCTTTCGTAACCGATCCTACGAACGCTCCGCCGCGAGTGTAAATCGAGAGAATGAAGTCGCTGTTTTCGTTGGTGCCGAAACGGTAAATTTTGAACGTCGCTTCGCTTTCGGTGAATATTTTTCTTTCGAGAACGTCGTCGCTCGACACGAATCCGCGCATGTTGTTGTACTGCGTAGCCGATTCGACTTGTTCGGTTCTTAATTTATACGATATTTCAAGTCGTTCGTTTACCGACGGAACGTAAGACGAGTCTTTTACGAAAGACAATATGCCGTACTTCGTAAGGACGGAAACGGCGTGTTTGCATTTTTCGCAACCGTCGTTTGCCGCGACGAATTCCACTCCGTACTCTCCGAGCGTGACTCCGTAAGAGGAATTTCTCGGTCCGATAAGTCTGATTATCGCTCCGCATTCTCCGCCGTGCGAAGAAACGGGCGTTTCTCCCGAACCTATCGCAGTAAAGTCGGGGTAAATTATTCTGTCGGTGAAGTCCTCGCCGTTTATCGTCGTGCCTTGCGGTTTTTTCGTTCCGTCCGCGATAAACGAGTCTTTACCTATTACGTTTACGTCGAGAACGAACGTAACCCGTCCGAAGTTCGTTTCGTCCGTGGGAATAAACGTAACTCTAATTTTGTTGACGTTGGCTTCGGTGAGCGTTGCGCCCGATCCGTCGATAACAAACTTGCCGTAAACTTCGCTGCCTTCGGCGGAATTTATCACGGCTTTGCCGCCGCTAAGGCAGGACGTGTCGATTACGTCGCCGACGGCGAACGTTCCCGTTACCGAAGGTTTAACCGAGATAATCGGCGTACCCGTCGTTATTACGTATTTATACTGCCATTCTCTTCTGCCGGTATAGTTCTTCCCGGTGACTTCCGCAACCACGGTGTACGTGCCTATAGCGAGCGGCGTTTGCGCCGCGCCGTCCACGTAGTATCTTAAATTGATGGCAAAATCACCGTTTTGTTGCGGATAACCGTAAATTTTCGACGTGTCGAACTTCGTTTTGAGCGGTTGTCTTAAACCGTTGTATTCCACCGCGTAGTCGCCGTTTTCCAAAACGTCGTTCGTAAGTCCTATGCTCGTTTCGTCAAGCGTTCTTTTCACTACGGTAAGTTTTATCGTTCCGCTCGCTTCGAAGAAGTTTTCGCTGTCGGGAATGAACGAGTAAGAAACCGAGTGTTCGCCCACGGCGAGAGCGGATATGAGATTAACGTCTATCGAGAATTTGCCCGTTCTTTCCTTTCCGTCGTAGGTATACGCTCCCGTTCCGTCGATATATTCGGGGGCGAGCGGCGAATTGTACTCGTACGACGCAAAGGACGGCGCGCTCTTCAGGGTAAGTCTTGCTTTGTTTACCGTATATATAAGCGTGTGTTCGCCTTTATAGTTTCTGTCGGATATTTCTATCACGACTTCGTATTCGCCTGCGTCGAGTTTGCCGAGTTCGGCAAGGGGAACGGAAACGTAATCGTCTGTCGAACCGTTCTTTCTGTATTTATACGAAAGGGAAAGTCCGTACGGCGAAGTATTCGCCACGATTTTTTCTCCTTCCGTACCGGTATAGGTCGTAACCACGCTCGACGGAGCGGTTATGGTCGTTCTGTATCTGTCGATGAAAAGTTTATACCCTCTGGAAACGCCGTTTTCGTCGGTGATTTCGAGAGCGTTTATTTTGTCTTCGTAGCCGTTGTTTTCGTATGCGGCGAAGTTAAGATAAATTTCGTACGTTCCTGCTTCTACGGGGAGATTGTCGTAATAAACGCCGTCTTTTTCGTAAGTAAGCGTGCAGGTCGCGCTGTTTATTCCCATATATACGGAAACGGATTTCGGCACGGTGTACACTTGCTCGATATTGACGATTTCCATAGACGTAAGGTCGACGGAGATTTTCAAAAACGCTTCGATTTTGTCGGTTTTTTCTCCGCTTTCGTATATCGCAAGGGCGTAGTTACTGTTTTCCGACAAGACGAGTTCTGCATCGTAGTATCCTATCGCGCTCGGCGTATAACCGAGATAAGAACCGTTTTGCTTAAACCGTATCGTAACCGCTTCGTCCAATACGTCGTATTTTACGGTGCCGTCCGCGTTTATCGTTTTGCTTTCGTAAATAACGTAATCCAACGTTTGCGAACTTCCCCTGAACGGTTTTTTCAGTCCGACTTTGCCGCTTTCGTCGGTTTCCAACGTAACGAACCGTCCTGCCGAGTCCGATTTAACGATTTCTACGTACGCCGCTTTTTTCTCTACCGTAAAGGTGCAGGACGCCGTGCCCGTATAATCGTCGTCGTCGATCGTAACCGTCAGCGTATATTCGCCGGCGTTGAGATAACTCGTCGCTCCGTAGGGCGGCTGCAGCCCGAGAGAGTTTCTGATTTCCAAAACCCAGTTCAGTTCGAACGCGCCGTATTCGGCGGCTAAGGAATAGTCGACTACGTCGTTTCTTAAAGTTTCGTCCGTGCAGATTACGTCTTTATACGTATAAACGGCGCGTTTGGTGCCGAGCGTCATACTTGCGCTCAGATCGGCTTTGCCGACGACGGTTTCGAGATATCCGCCGTTTTCGTCCGAACCGACGAATTCCGCGTAGTTTTGCGTATCGAACGGAACGTAGTTAAAGTAAATTCTTACTCTCTTCCCTGCGTACGGGAAAAGGGTTTCGTTCGTAATCGGAAGAACGGTGATCCGATCTTCTTCGTATATTCCTATTATAGAACCGAGCGTAACTCTGCCTTCGCCGTATTTGAGAATTTCGCCGCCTTCCGCTTCGAAACTTCCGCTGATAAAGTCTACCGACGAGATTACCTGAGCGTTGTAGACGACGTTTTTGCTTTCGGAAGCAAGCGCCGGAAGTTCGTTTACCGACAATCTTGCCGCAGATATTATAAGGTTAAAGGTTATCTCTCCGCGGTAGTTAAGGTTGTTCACCGAATAAACCACGGAATAATTCCCCGCATAAATCGAACCGGTCACGGGCGCGCCGTCTTTAAGGAAGGTAAACGTGCCTTTGATTTCGTCCGAAGTTTTATCGTCGACGAAACCGGTGTGTTCGATACGCTTGTAGAAGTCGTTTTCTGTCCAGTTGCCGTACGCGAGCGTAAGGTCGGTTTTTCCGTCGTCGTAAGCAAAGGTGACGGTAAGTTCTTTTTTGAGAACGGTGAGTTCGCAACCGCCGACGTAGGACGTTTTATAACCGTTTCTGTCGTTAAAGAACGCGGCAAGTTCTATATTGACGGTTCCTGCCGAACTGACGTTGGGTTTGTTGCCGGTAAGTCCGAAAGTATAGAAAGACGGATCGACGTATCTGTACACGTATTTTCCGCTTACGGTGTAATACTCGCCGTTTTCGGGGGTGGTGCCGTTGTAGGAATACAAGATTCCAAGGGTCTTCGACGCGGTTATGTCCGCGTCTTCTATGACTTTATCGCCGTAGGTTACGTCGCCGACGGCTACTTCCGTCCAGTCGATTTCCGCCTGTCCGACGCTGAGCGGTACCGCTTTATACAGGAAGTCGAAGTTTTCGTCAAGGACTTCGCTCGTTCCGTCCGTACTCATTGCGATAAAGCAAAGGTAATACGAGTACGGGTTTTCGCTGTATTCGGGTTCGAACTCAGACATTGCTTTGACGTATGCGAGCCTGTTTGCCACGGTGTCGGGGTTGGTTCCGAGCCATTTGTCGTATTTTTCCGTCGCGACAAACACTTTGCCGGGAACGACGGTTTCCACCGTGCTTACGTTGGACGCGGATTTATATTTAAGGTAAGGATACGTAAAAGACGCCGACACTCTGCCGAGTCCGACTTCTTTAAGGGGTTGCCCGAAAGAAAGGTTATAGACGGGGTTAAACTGGCTGGTGGATATTTCCGGCCACGCGGCGTTCATACTTGCGCTCGTATCGTCTACTTTCTTCACGGTATACTTTTGTCCGTGACCCGTACCTTCGTAGTTTTCTTCGTCTATGGTTACTTTGACGTAATATCTTCCTGACGGAACGGGATTGCCGGTGAACTGTCTGAGGTATCCGCCGTTGCCGTCTTCGCCGGTAACTTTGTTGCTTTCGTCCATAAGTTCGGCGGCGGTTTTGTCCGAAGAAAAGAAGAAGTATTCGTAAACGAACTTCGTCACCGAGTCGGTGTAGTCGGTAACGCCGTCTTTGGCGAGTTTAAGCGTAACTCTCGGCGTAGTATCGCGCTGATAATCGCACACGGTGTTTTCGATATCTACGGTGAGTTTTATCTTGTCGATTTTTATGTACGTATAGATGTTTTTGCTGTAATTGCATCTCGCTTCGTCAAGATAGATTTTAACGGCGTATATTCCTGCGTTTACCGGACGGGTTTCGGTAAACTTCAACGACGCCATTTGCGATTCGGTAAGAGTAAGCGAATCGGTTTTTGCGTACCTGATACGAGCGTAATCGATAAGATTGAGCAATTCGCCCGTTTCGTCGAACTCGTATGCGCTCGTAAGGGTATAGACGAACGATCTTCCGGTGCCGTCGTAGACGTATCTGACGTAGTTAAGCACGTTCTTGTCGCCGTTGTTCATCGACATCGAAGTTTGTTCTATCGAACTGTCTTCGCCCTGATCGTCGGCGAAGGTGAAACTAACCTTATCGTCGTGCGTGACGGTGATTTCGTACTGTTGCGTTACGGTAGAGTAGTTTTTGTCCTGTACGAAGTTGCCGTATGCGTCGAACGCTTCGTCCGCATAAACCACTGTATGTCCGCTAACCGTGCCTTTTACGGGGATAAACTTGATTTTTACCGAGATTTTGCCCGCTTTGGGAGAAAGGTAGGCGTCCGACGTTTTGTCTATGTCGTCGGGGTCTATCATATAATAACCGGGAATTCCGTCGCTGGACATATTGTAGACGAAGTATTCTCTTCCGCCGTCTTTAATGCAAACCACGATACCCGTACCCGGTACTTGTCTGCCTTTTTCGTCGCGTTCGTCCGGGTCGAAGTCCAGAAGCGCAAGTCCTCTTTTCTTTCCGTCTTCGCTTTTCGCTCCGTATTCTATACGCATATCCGTTATGGAAACTTTCGGCTGTTTGGGCGTAATTGCGAAGTCGCCCGTCGCTTCGCCGTAGTAAGTCGTGTTGTCCACGATTTCCGTACGGAAAAAGTACGTTCCGGCGTTGGTGGGAATGTTGGATTTATTCTCTCCTTCTTCCACTCGTTTGGTAAGAGCCTGATCGACGTAATAAACGGTTCTCGTTTTCGCCGTAAGACCCATATTCTGGAGTTCGGGAACGCTTACTTTTATTTCTCTCGGCGTGCCGTTATATTCCTGATTAACGTCCGCCACGTTGAGTTTTACTATTTTTTTGAAAGAAAGTCGGATAAGTCTTAACCTTTCGTTGTAGCAATACGATTTGTCTACTTCGAAGGTATAATCCGCCTGTTTGGTCACGCCGCCCGAAGTAATTCTGTACTGTTCGTAGGCAAGGGCGACTTGTCTGTTGTTGTCGAAAGCGAATTCCGTCGTGGAATAACTGGTGTTGCCGACGGCGAAGTTGGTCAGTTTATACGACTGATACGTGTTCGAGTTGGTAAACTTAACACGAATATAAACTCTGTTCGCTCTGCGGAGTCTTATGGTGTACGCGTCGCCGGTTTCCGTCGATTCCGCTTCGGTAAATCCCGACGATTTCGCGTCGTCGTCTATCGTAGCGTAGGATACCTTTACGTCCGCGAGCGTGGTTTGCGCTATGTTATCGTCGTCGATTTCTCCGCCGAGCGTGTATTTAATGGTAAATTCGTAATCGGTGATATCAACTTTAACGAAGTATTTCAGCGTGCACATCGTGCTTTTGCCGCAATAGTCGTACGCTATGAACTCTATCGACCATACGCCTGATTTGGTAATCTCGGGCGAAGTGCCGTTCACTCCTATGGCAAGGTTAAAATAAATATTGTTGTACGCGCAATCGTTGTCCGCACCGGTAATTCTCGCGTAAACCCCGGTAAACTCGCCGTTCGTTTCGTATTCGTAAGGAACGAGTCTGTAATAACTTCTTCCGGCTACGACCGTCGTGTCCGCGGTGCGTTCGTACCTGCCGACGTTGTTTCTTACGTAAGTTTCGCCGTAAACGACGTCTCCTGCCGCCCAGTTCTCGATAAGCGACATTTTGTAGTATTTTTCGCCCTGAACGAGTTTTTCTTCGTACATTGCGTAAACGTCGGTCCCTGCTTCCGTTTCCTTAAACACGGGTCCGGTAAAACTTTCCGCGTTCTTTTCCGCCACCGTTTGCGGAACGTCGGTACCTACGTATTTGGTTTTATAATAAATTATCGTGTTGCTGCCGCCGTTGTTGGTTGCCGCGCTGTCGGCAAAAACCGGTTTGTTGTCGCGACTCGATCCGGTGATAAGCAATCTGACGAGTTGACCGTTTTGCATATCGCCGTCCGCCGTGTTCGACTGAACGTTGGTATAAAACGCGCCGTTGCGTTCGTCCATATATTTTTGGTAGAACTTTCCGTTTTCGTCGAGTTCGGGCGTGTTCGGCGCTTTGGAGTCGACGTAAACCGCTATAGAAACGGTGTCCGACGAATAAATCGGCGTAAGTTGATCGTTTGATCTGTTTCTGTAAGAAATAATCGGGCTCAGTCTTAACATTCCGGTCGACGGCGAGCCTGTTTTTACTTTGAACTTTATCGACTGACCGGACTTGTTGTCCTGGTTTTGTTCTCCGTCGCCGTCCGTGGACCCTTCGGTCGGAGTTCCCCAAGAAATAAGGAATTCGTCGGTTTCTTTAAGGAAGAGTTTTCTGAACATCGTTCCGTCTTTGCAGTTTTCGAGCGTGGGCGTGGTCGACGCGCCTGCCGTATCGATGTTCATCGTGCCTCTGCTGGTTTTCAGAACGAGATTGACGTCGAGAAGGTCGCCGGGTTTTGCGTAAGTGGCCGGAGCGGACGGATATCTGTCGTCGCCGGTTACGATACACGTAGTGACTTTGTTTATATCCGCGGGATCGCTGCTCGGCGAACCGCTCGTCGTGGCGACGCTTAAATCCGTGCTGAACGTAACGGAAACGCGGACTCCGACTTCTCTTATCGCGATAACAAAATCGCTGCCGTTCTGTATGAAACCTTTAAGCGTGACCTGAATAAAGGCGTTTTCGGTATAATCTCCGCTCGAAATCTGTCCGCCGTTGCCTAAAACGACTTTGTCTTCCACGGGAAGTTGTTTGGCAGAACTCGAAGAAAACAGCGGACGAATGGAATTCGTTAGTCCGCTTACGGGGTCTTTTTCGACATCACCGCCGGTATAAACGTAAGAAAGTATCTGCGCTTCGTCGTTCTGCGACAGATCTCTTCCGATCACCTGGCTCGTTACTTTTTCGCGTGCGGTAACAACGTAGGGAGTAACCGTCACTTTAAGCATTTTGTCTTTAAGCGCCATTCTGAGTTCTTCGCTCAGTCCGAACGTAAACGACATTTGCAGACCGTCGCTAGGTTTGGTAACGTATATCGCGTTATTTTCGTAAACGGTCGAAGGCTGATTGCCCGTTTCGCTGAGGAGCATACCGCCCCTTTTATCGGTCGCGTCCTTTATCTCCATCGTATCGGTGTCGATGTACGGGTTTGCCCTGCCATCGGCGCTCGCCACGGAAAAATCGCCGGAAATAAAAGAATGGTACGTTTTGTATGTGTCGGGTTTAAGGTTGTCTACGAAAAGAGCGGAATCGCTGAAAATTTTGTCGCCTTTGGTAATCGTTATTTTTCTGGGGTCTCCGCCCTCGGTTTCGACTACCGACGGATTAGCGTTGACTACGGTTGCTTCCGCGACTCCCGCGTCCGTGACTATCGATAACGCCGCTGCGGTAGCGCATATTATCGAAAGCACAAGAAATATCGCAATCGCTATTTTGACCTTCAACGCCGTTTTTCCGTTCATAAACAAACCTCCGACTAAAAAAGCGCATAGTACGCCCTTTTATATGTATAAATAATATATAACATTTTTTTACTGTTGTCAATACGTGCGCACGCATATTAAAC
>ERZ779888.1633-NODE-1633-length-21378-cov-19.110538_pt1 | contig 21378 bp, 18 predicted proteins | sample MGYA00511245_ERZ779888 | MGnify/ENA primary metagenome ERZ779888 (study PRJEB29588, sample SAMEA2155255) | human gut metagenome | biome: human gut; feature: human-associated habitat; material: faeces | place: Denmark | collected 2008/2010 ...
TCAGCAGTTCCACGATCTCCCGGCTGCTTTTGGAGTCAAGATTTCCGGTGGGCTCGTCGGCAAGCACCACAGCGGGCGCGTTCATCAAAGCCCGACCGATGGATACCCGCTGCTGCTGGCCGCCGGAGAGCTGGTTCGGCAGGTGGTTCTCCCGGTCGGTAAGATTCAGGGTGGTCATCAGCTCAGCCAGTCGATTTTGATTGACCTTCTGCCCATCCATAAGTACGGGGAGTGTGATGTTTTCCGTTACATTGAGTACGGGAATGAGATTGTAAAACTGATAGATCAGTCCCACCTGACGGCGGCGGAAGATGGCAAGCTGTTCCTCGTTCTGCGCGTACACATCCTTGCCGTCCATCAATACCTTGCCGCCCGTAGGCCGGTCTACGCCGCCGAGGATGTGAAGCAGTGTGGATTTGCCCGAGCCGGAGGGGCCGATCACGGCGACAAACGCTCCCTTCTCCACCGAAAAGGAAACGCCGTCCAGCGCCCGCACCTCGTTCTCGCCCTTGCCATATACCTTTGTCAGGTTTTCCACTCTCAAAATCTCCATATCGGGATACTCCTTTCGCTTTTTACACCCCCATTCTATTTTGTCAAGGTGACACGGCGGTGACTTTCAGGTGACGGATCCGTCACTTCATAAAAAAGGGAGCCGCCGGTTTGCGTAGCACCCGCAAGGAAGTAAATTGGGGTTGTTGCAGGGCGGCATAGTCGAAAGGTTATGCCGTATTGCTTTTGCTTTGCCGTTCTACCGTCTGCTTTTCCTCGTCCTGCTTCAACTTCCCGATGAAGTTCCAAACGGTTTGGATTATCTGTCTGCGGTGTCCGTTGGACTTGTCGGGAGCATGGGCGATTATCTTCGGAGTAGTTGTTTTTGCTTTTGTACTAAGGAGAACTTTGCACCGCAAAAACCCCGCCATTGCGGCGGGGTAAGGCGGGATAATTCCGCCGCTATTGCATTATCCGCGTGCTCTGCGCTCCCAATCCGCCCAACGCGAATCGTCCTGCATTTGCCGCTTTACCGCCTCTTGGTTGGGAACGTCCCACCACGGCCACAGGTCAGGCAGCTCGGCACTGAACTCACAATCGGCAGAAGCTTCTCCTATATTAATTCGGACGTAATGAAGCAGCGGAGAAATATAGTATTCTTCCGTGCTTCCGCGCAGCTCGTCCAATTGCCCTGCATGGGAGAGCGCCTTATCAAGGGCAAAAAACGCCTCGCCTTTTTGGTCTGCAAGCCATAGATAATAGGAGCGCAGCATTTGGATACAGGACAGAAGCCCAAGGTTTATTCCATAGCATTGTTCGGAGCATATCAGCGTAAAAATATCCTCTATATGCTGAAGCTGTTCAGCGGCGGCCTGCGGCTGAATCGTGCCGTCAGCCAAAATGATTTGCACCATAAGCTCGGCGCTTTTTTGCACGGTTTCCAGAAGCGCTTCCCCGCCGGCGGCGACTGCGGATTTTCCGTCAAATGCGTTGATGCGCAAAAACGGCTTGGATGCGGTCAAATCCGGTGCGGATTCGGCCAAACGCATGGCTTTTTCATGCTCACCAATGTTTTTATAAAGCTGCGACAGCTCTGTTACTGCCTTCTGACGCAGTTTGCCGTCCTGAATGGTTTGCAGCAGCTTTTCATATAGCTTGATTGCCTCCTGCCATTCGGGATACCTTTTATGCCGTTCTGTATCGTATATGCTGTATCCGTCCGCATCAACAATATGATGTTCGCCGCGGCGCACATAACCGGCATTATAAAGGGCAGACGCAAGCGCCATAGTCAGCGTTTCGTTTCCGGGAAACTCAATAAGAGCCTCCCGGGCAAGCGAAAGACACGAATCCATGCTGACATCCTTCCCGTTGTTTTGACGGTTCATATCGTTGATACGAGCCGCAAGCATTTCAACTTTTTTTGACCGATCATTGTCATATCCGAACAGTTCATCTATCGATACTCCGAAATAGTTCGCAATAGACGGGAGCATTTCCATATCCGGATAGCATATAGCCTTCTCCCAGCGGGATACCGCTTGTGCCGTCACGCCAAGCGCAGATGCAAGCGCATCCTGTGTTCTTCCGTCCCGCAGCCGAAGCTCTTTGATTCTCTCACCCAGTTTAATCATAGTCGGACTCCTTTGTTTTTTATTCACCGGTGTGATTTTATTATAAACGTGGGATGGCATGGGGATCAATAATCAATCGGTTGTTTTGTTTTCAACATGGCGTTTAATAACAAACAACTTTGTTCAAATCTCCCTATTCAAAACACGGTATACAAAATCCATGTCCAGCCCGTTCCGCACGGCGTCGGCAAGCATATCATACTGGCGCTCTTTGTATTCGCTTACATCGAATGTGTCAAGCGCATTGAAGTCTATCCCCTTTTTTGTGCATACGGCTTTCAATATCGTATCGCTTATGCCCGGGGTGTCAAATATGCCGTGAACATAGCTTCCGTATACATTGCCTGCCCCTGCAAGCGCGGGCATTTCGGCTTCGCTGCGCCCCATGTGTATCTCATATCCCGAATAGCGCATTCCGTTTAAGCCGGACAGCATGCCGCCTATGCCGGAAAATACGCCCGAGGTTTGGCTTTGAACCTTTTCACCCAAGAAAACCGTATCCGTTTCCAATAGGCCCATGCCGAGTATTTCGGCAACGCCTGCCGCCTCCACCTGCTCAGGGTCGGAAACGGTTCTGCCGAGCATTTGATATCCGCCGCATACGCCGAATACAAGCGTGCCGGAGTTTGCGGCCTTATGAACGGCAGCCTCAAGCCCGCATTGGCGCAGCCATTTCAAATCGGCTATCGTGCTTTTTGTGCCGGGCAGAATTATAATGTCCGGCCGGTATAGCTCTGCTACGCTGTCAACATAGCGCAACGAAACATTGCCGTATCTTTCAAATGGGCTGAAATCCGTAAAGTTGGAAATTCGCGGCAGGCGGATTACGGCAATATCGATTAGCTTGCGTTCGGCGGATTTGTTAAAGCGCTCCGTCAGGCTGTCCTCGTCGTCAATATCCGCATGGGTATACGGAATAACGCCCGCAACAGGAACGCCGCACAGCTCCTCAAGCGTTTTAAGCCCGGACTCCAATATCGCTCTGTCGCCGCGGAACTTGTTGACAATGGTGCCCTTGATGCGCGCCCTTTCGTCCTGCTCAAGCAGCGCTATCGTGCCGTAAAGCTGGGCAAATACGCCGCCGCGGTCAATATCGCCAACCAGCAGCACCGGAGCATCCACCAGCTTGGCAAGGCCCATATTTACTATGTCCTCCTGCTTTAGGTTGATTTCCGCAGGGCTTCCCGCGCCCTCTATAACAATAATATCGAATTCTGACGCAAGGCTGTTGTAGGCTTCCAGCACATATGGTATGAACTCCCGCTTTTTGCGGTAGTATTCCATGGCCTTCATGTTCCCCTGAACCTTACCGTTTACTATTACCTGACTGCCAACGTCGGTTGTCGGCTTCAGCAGAATGGGGTTCATGCGCGTATCCGGCTCTATGCCGGCGGCCTCCGCCTGTACCACCTGCGCACGGCCCATCTCTCCGCCCGCCCTGGTGATAAATGAATTAAGCGCCATATTTTGGCTTTTGAACGGCGCCACGCGGTATCCGTCCTGCGCAAATATGCGGCAAAGCCCCGCGCAAAGCAGGCTCTTTCCCGCATTGGACATAGTGCCCTGTATCATAATGTTCTTTGCCATTATTGCTCCTTTCCCAACACTTGCCTTACGGCGGCTATAAGCTGCTCGTTTTGATCATGCAGGCGCACCGCTATCCTGTACCAACCCGAACCGAGACCGTGGTAATTATCGCAGTTCCTTATGGCTATCCCGTATTGTCTCAGCGCCGTGTGCAGATTGGGCTTGCCGTGGAGCAGCAGATAATTTGCAGCGGATGGGCAAACCCAAAAGCCGAGCGTCTCCATTTGGCTTTTCAACCAACGCCGCTCCGCGGGGATCAGCTCCTTTGCCTTCATCAGAAAGCTCTCCTCCCGCAATGCCGCAACACCGGCGGCCTGTGCAAGCATGGATACATTCCATGGCTGCGTCGCCTTGGCCATTTTTTCAAGCAATTCGCCATCGGAGCACAGGCAGTACCCCAAGCGCACGCCTGCCATGCCGTAGCTTTTTGTAAAGGCTTTAAGTATAAATAATTCCGGATGCGCCTTCAAAAAGCCCTTCATGCTTACCCCGTTGTCGGATAGGTCAATAAAGCATTCATCCAAAAACAGGTGAACATTATGCCTATGGCAAAAGTCCAATATCCGTTCAAGCACATCGGGGCGAACGGTTCTTCCGGTAGGATTATTCGGATTGCACAGGAACACCGCATCCGGCCTATGCTCCGCTAAGAATTTCAAGAAACCGTCATCCAAATCGAAATCATTGTCTTTATGCAATGCATAACGCTCCACCCTGCATCCCGTCCGTTCAAGGCCGAGAGCGTATTCCGCAAAGGTAGGCTCCACCTCCGCGGCAAGCCTTGCTCCGATGGCCTCGCTGTATGCATATATAAGCTCCGCGGCCCCGTTTCCGCATAGTATGTATTCACGCGGCATATCTTCAAAGGCGGCGATAGCGCGCACCAGCTTCCTGCAATAGGGGTCGGGATAATGATGCACGTTTTGCAGCGCTTCGCTCATCGCACCCAAAACCCCTTGGGGAGTCCCTAAGGGATTGGTATTAGATGAATAGTCCAGCACCGTTTTTTCTTCGTAAATATCCCCGCCGTGAGGGTTGCTTGTCCTATAAAGCATCCGTTCCTCCTTTAGAGCATAAGTATGCTAAGCAGCTTGACAACGACGCTCAGCAGCAGCGCAAGCAGCGCGGTAACATACAGCAGGCGTACCGAGCGCGGTATATCCCCGTGTTCTATTTCCCGCTGCGCATCGCCGATATATTTCTTTTTATGCAGCACGCCGTGATACCACGCATCTCCTGCAAGCCGAACCCCCAAAAGCCCGGCGCAAACGGATTCGGTTTGGGCTGAATTGGGACTGGCGTGATTGAAGCGATCCCTGCGAAATATCCTCCAGCCGTTTTTAACGTCCAAACGAAGTATAGCGCCTGCCGCAAGCATAAGCAATGCGGAAATACGCGCGGGGATAAAATTCAAAACATCATCCGCCTTTGCGGGGATAAAGCCTATGTTTTTGTACGGCGGCTCAATGTAGCCCAGCATTGAATCCATGGTATTGACCGCCTTATAGAAAAAGCCGAGCGGCGCACCGCCTATCGCAAGAAATATGAGCGGTGCAACCGTGCCGTCGGATGTGTTTTCCGCAACCGTTTCCACCGCGGCGCGCGTCACTCCGGCGTCATCAAGCTCCGCTGTATCCCTGCCTACTATCATGGATACGGCGTATCGGGACTTTTCAATATCGCCGCTTTCCAGTGCGCGGTAGACCTTCATGCTTTCATCCCCAAGCGATTTTGTGGCAAGTATATGCCAGCTCATTATGCTTTCCGCGCCAAGCCGCAGCCATGGGCTTACGCGGTGGCAAAGCCAAAGCATAAGCGCGGGAAGCGAAAACGAAACCGAAACCACGATTAGCCACAGTAAAGCCCCGGCAATTTTTTCTCCCGTATCCGTTTTGGGGAACAGTCTGCGCAGCCCGTGTTCAAGCGCGGCTATAAGCTTCCCTATCCAAATAACGGGATGGGGGAAGCCGTGCGGATCCCCAACGGTCAAATCGATTGCAAAGCCTATTATCAATGCAGCCAAGGACCACTTCATAATTGGCTGCCCCCTGCCTGCATTGTGAAAATATATATCGGATTTTGTCCGGTCATTAGATGATAAGCTCCGACCTTTTTATCGCGGGCGACCTGCATGGATATTACCTCCGTTTCGCTCCACGCAAACTCCTTCATGCACTCCGTCAGCTCAGCTACGGATTCAAGCGAAATAGCCGTTGCCACAATGCGTATGCGCGGATTTTTGTTGAGCAGGAGCGAAAGTATTTCCCGCATATTGCCGGCGCTTCCGCCTATAAACGCATGGGTGGGGGCAGGCAGGTCCATGCAGGCTTCGGGCGCGCAGCCGCAGATTACCGAAAGGTTTTCCGCAGAAAAGCTTTCCCTGTTAAGGTGCAGCAGCTTTACCGCTTCGCTTTTTCGCTCAATGGCGTAAACCGTTCCATGCTTAGCCTGCATCGCCATCTCTATCGCCACGGAGCCCGTACCCGCTCCAACATCCCAGCAGACGGATTGCCCTGTAAGCCTAAGCTTTGAAAGGCATACCGCGCGTACCTCGCTCTTTGTCATGGGAATTACGCCGTCCGCGCCGGCGCCGCGCTTAAACATATCATCGCTCAGGCCGTGTGTAACAACGGCATCCGTTTGGTCGTTTTCAATCAAAGCAACGCTTAGCGCGTCGTAAGTGCCGTTTGCAAGCTGCTCCGCCGTGCCCTGTGTAATTTTTTCATCAGGGTAGCTTAAACGCTCCCCTATACCGATCTGCACGCCGCCAAGGCCGGCAGCCGATAGGGAGCGGCAAAGCCCCCGCATGCCGTTTTCTCCGCCGACCAATGCAAATACACGACTGTGGGCGCGGACATCGGGCACTATATCGTGCCTACGTCCATGCGCGCTGGTGACAAAAACATCTTCATATGATGTTTTCAATCGTGCGCACAGATATACCAACGAGCTGATACCGGGCAGCACATTCACTTCGCAGGAGTCAAGCAGCGGCAGCAGTTTTTTTGTGCCGCTGAAAAAACCAACATCGCCGGACATTACCACGGCAAAGCGCCGGTACTCGGCATGCGCAAATATAAAATCCGCAATGTCATTGGGCGCAATGGCGCTGTGTATTCGCTGTTCGGGCGAGGCAACAGCCTCCAGCATACGCTTTGCACCTATTAGGCAATCGGCCTGCTTAATGGATAGGAGAGCCTCCTTGGTCATTGTATTACGGCTTCCCGGGCCGATGCCTATAATATCCACGTGGGGCTTATGGGCGCAGCCGAACCGCGTACACAGCAGCTCTATGGCCTTGGAGTAAGAAACCCCGTCCTTCTGTGCGGGGCGGCCTATTACCACCATTCTTGCGTTCGCCTTCCTTGCCGCGGCAGCCTTTGCGTCAAAGCCGCCCTGCTTGCCGCCATCCTTTGTTATAAGCCAGGAGGCGGAAACGGCGCGGAGCATGGCAAGGTTCATTTCCTCCGAAAACGGCCCCTGCATGGCAATTATGTGGGCAGCCTTCAGGCCTGCTGTACGGCAGGCGTCAATGGATGCTTCCATTGGCAGAACGCGGGCATATACGCGCTCCTCAAAACCCGTCAGCATGCTGAATTTAGCAAGCTCCTTGCTTCCGGTTGTAAGAAGAATGTTGCCCTCCGTGCCACACAAAAAATCTATTGCCGCATCCGTATCGGCAACATACACGGCGTCAGAGGGCAGCTCCGATGCTTCGCGCAAAAGGCGAAGGTATTCCGTATTCGTCGCATGGCAGGCGGTATAAATGCTATCCGTTATGGAGGCTGCATATGGGTGCGTGGCGTCTATCACCAAATCAAAGGCCGTATCGGATAGCATTTGCGTTATCTCCGCCACGGGGAGCCGCCTTGCGGAAACGGTCAGATTATCCGCAGCGGGGAGCAGCGTTTCGCCGTATTCGGTTGCGACGCAGGCCGTAACGTCAACTGGCTGGGAGTCCAAGAAAGCGACTATTTCCCGTCCCTCCGTCGTCCCTGCAAAAACGCATATCCTATACATCGTGATACCCTCTCGGCGTTACCATATTCTGTAAAATATTTTTCGTTGTCTCGTTGCCTATAAATACGGTGCAGAACATATCCACAGGCGCCGCTTTAAGCTCGCCAAGGGACATTAGGCACTTGCCCTCGCCGTCCCTGCCTATATTCCGGGCTACGCCGCAAATGCGGTTTTCGGGCAGATGGCGCAGCAATATATCGCAGGCCCTGCGGAGATGGTCGGGTCTGCCGCGGCTTGAAGGATTGTAAAGCACAATGGACATATCCGCGTACGCGGCAGCCTCCAGCCGCTTTTCTATTTTAGCCCACTCCGTAAGGCGGTCGCTGAGCGATATTACGGCAAAATCGTGGGTAAGGGGCGCACCTAACAGCGCCGCCCCGCTGCAGGCGGCAGTAAGGCCGGGAATAACCTCAATTTCGGGAACGGAGCATTCCCCCCTAAGCTCATATATCAATGCCGCCATGCCGTATATCCCGCTGTCGCCGGAGCAGACCATTGCAACGTTTTTGCCCTGCCTGGCTATATCTATGGCCATTTGGCAGCGCTTCGTTTCCTGCGTCATGGGCGTGGTCAAAAACTCCTTGTCCGAATAACGCTCTTTTACCAGCTCCACATAGACATGATAGCCTATTATAACGTCGCATGACTGCAATGCGCGGTCAGCCTTAATTGTCATGTTTTCATAATTGCCGGGGCCGATGCCCACAACCGTCAGTTTACCCAAAGCACACCTCCGTTTTTTCCGCCGCTATTGCGACTGTTACGCCGTTCAATGCGGTCTTTTTCACTATCAGCTTATCCGCCCCGATAAGCGCCGCCCGTTCGCATACATTATCCACGCCTGTCACGCTTTGAACAAATGCGGAGGGCGTGAACTCTCCCGAAACATCCGTAAGCTCCTTAGATGAATAGAACACGGGCTCAATTCCGATATCCTTGCAGTATTTCAGAAGCCCTTCCTCATCGGACTTCAAATCAATGGAGGCTATGCACTTAACGGCTTTTATATCCAGTCCGTTCCGTGCCAATGCCGCGTTTACCGCATCGCGTATGGCGGAGTCCGAAATTCCCCTTCTGCAGCCGATGCCTATATGCAATACCTTGGGAATTAACCGCAGCGTTTGCTTAAAGGGCTGCTTTTTATTGTATGAAATGCATATTCCGACATCCCCGCTGTCGCCCAATACAATGCCGTTTGGGAGTATGGTCGTTATGACAAAATCACAGCACAGGGGAATATCCCGCTCCAAAATGGTGGAGGATACCGCCTTAACGCCGCGGATATCGTCTATAACAAAGCCGTTCGCGGCAGCCCACGCATCCACGGAAAATCTGTTGTTTATGTCGGTTGCCGTTGTTATAACCGGAACGGCATTTAGCCCCGTGGCTATTTTTAATGCCATTTCGTTCGCGCCGCCTATATGCCCCGACAGCAATGGTATAACAAAGCGTCCAAGCTCATCTATGCATATCACCGCAGGATCGGTTTGCTTATCCCGCACATGCGGTGCTATCTCCCTTACGGCTATTCCGCAGGAGCCTATGAATAGCATAGCGTCGGCCCGGGAGAAAAGCTCTCCGTAAAAGGTCCTTGACGGGCGGGGGATATTATCGAACCCATTTTCCGCAAAACGCTCCATTGTGTATGCCTTTATATCATGTTGCATAAATAGCTGCATTACCGCGCGGGCGGTGCGGCAGCCACGGCGGCTGTAAGCAAACAGCGCTATGTTCATTCCGTTGCCTCTCTGAATTCCGTTGTGAAGCCGGGGTGATACAGCAGGGAACGCAGATACTTATCTCCCATGCAGTTTCCTACAATTATGATGGAGGTTTTGGTAAGCCCGGTTGAGACTACCGTTTGATGCAGCGTTTCAACGGTGCAGCGGAATATGCGCTCCTCCGGCCAGGTGGCCTTGTATACTATTGCCACGGGCGTGTTTGCGGGATAGCCGCCCGATAGAAGGTCGGCTTGAAGCTGCTCCGTAAGCGATGTGCTTAGGAACAGCACCATTGTGGACTGATGGGCGGCAAGGGCGCGTATGGATTCCCGCCCGGGAACGGGAGTTCGGCCCGCTGTCCGCGTAATAATTACAGTTTGGCTAACGTCGGGCAGGGTGTATTCCGTTTTAAGGGAGGCTGCCGCGCCGCAGAAGGAGCTTACGCCGGGGCAAACATCGTATTCTATACCAAGCTCCTGCAGCGCGTCGAACTGCTCCCGCACCGCGCCGTAAATGCTGCTGTCGCCCGTATGGAGGCGAACGGTTGTTTTTTCGTCTCTCTCAGCTTTTTTTATTACTTCTATAACCTGCTCCAGCGTCATTTGGGCGCTGTTGTGGATTTCGCAGCCCTCTTTTGTATAGCAGAGCAGGTCGGGATTGACCAAAGACCCGGCGTATATAACCACGTCCGCCTCTCTCAAAAGGCGGGAGCCCCTTACCGTTATCAGGTCAACCGCTCCGCTGCCCGCGCCTACAAAATGCACCATATGTTTTATTCCTCCCTAATCAGCTTCAATAGCGAACGGGCATTTTCCGTTTCGCCTAAAAGACCGTATTCCTTGGAAAAGAGTATAGCGCCCGTTTCCGTTTCGCCCGCAACCCTATTATCCATTATAAATGATATTCTGCCTGTAATGCTGCTTAGGGCTTGCGCGCAAAGCCCGAACTCGTTCAAAATGCGGACGGCGTCATCACAGGTAGCGCAGTTGAGCATCTCCGCGATCTGCGCGGCGGGAAGCCCCGCAGCGCCCGCATGAGCCGCCATTATGTCCATTCGGCAGTCGCCGTATTTTGAATGCGTGTTCAGCATGCCGCCCGCTAGTTTTACAAGCTTTCCTATATGGCCTATAAGCAGCGCGCCCTTAAAGCCAAGCTCCTTGCACGTATCAAGCGCATCCCCTATAAAATTGGAGGTTAGAACCGCTGACCGAGGGTCTATGCCCATGCCGTTTTGAATATACTCCGCACCGTAATTGCCCGGAGTGAGCAGAACGTATTCCGCGCCGTTGGCCTTCCGCTGCCTAAGCTCCACCCGTATTGTGTCAACAAGGGCCTGCTCGCTCATGGGCTCCACAATGCCGGTGGTACCCAATATGGAAATGCCGCCTACTATGCCTAACCGTGGATTGAACGTTTTTTTCGCAAGGCGTTCCCCGTCCGGCACGGATATAACAACGGAAAGCCCGCCGTGATAATCTGCCAAGCGGCATACCTCCTCAAGGTTTTCGCGTATCATCTGCCGCGGGACGGAGTTTATGGCGGCAGCGCCGATTGGCTGATCCAAGCCCCGCTTTGTCACGCGGCCCACGCCCTGCCCGCCTTCAATGGTTATCCCCGGCGTTTCCGTGCGGCTTACCTGCGCAAATATAAGGGAGCCTTTGGTTATATCGGGGTCGTCGCCGCTGTCCTTTTCAATGGCGCAGGATACCGCGCCGTCCTCCATGCTGATTTGCAGCACGTTAAGGTTAAGCGTAATACCCTTTGGCGTATCTATCTGTATCCGCTCCTTGCGCTTTCCGGTAAGGAGCATCCATGCCGCCGCCTTTGATGCAGCGGCGGCGCAGGAGCCTGTCGTATAGCCCAAGCGCAGCTTTTTCCCGTCCTTTACTATGTATTCTTCCATAAGTGTCACCGCATAATTTGATATAGCAGCGCGTTGCATATTGCCGCCGCAACATTGCTTCCGCCTTTGCGCCCCCTTGCAACTATATGGGGAACGTCTGAACCGATTATCAGCTCCTTGCTTTCCACCACGTTGACAAAGCCTACCGGAACGCCGATTATCAGCGCGGGGGCAATGCCGCCTTTCTCAAGCATATCGTGCAGGGCGATAAGCGCCGTGGGGGCGTTGCCGATAGCAAATATACAGGGCTTCGGCAGCTTTGCCGCGCGCTCCATGGATACATATGCCCGCGTTATTCCGCGCTGCTTTGCCTCGCTTGCCACATCCGCGTCGGACATAAAGCAATGCACCGTGCCGCCAAGCTTTTCAAGTATGGTTTTGTTGATGCCGGATTTTGCCATCTGGGTATCGGTAACAATATCGCAGCCGCTTCGCAGGGCTTCAATGCCCTTTGCTGCTGCATTTTCGGAAAATACCAGATTATCCGCGTAGTCAAAATCGGCCGTCGTATGAATGGCTCTTTTTATCACAAACTCGTTTTGCGGGTCAAGCACCCTGTCGCCCAGCAGCTCCGTTATGATTTCAAAGCTGCGCTTTTCAATGTCCGTTGGCTTTATGTTAGTTATCATTTTTATGCTTCTCCTTTAGGCATGCATTGTAGAAGCTGACGGCAAAGTCAGGGTTCGAATAAAAATGGAAATGGGGATATCCGGCGTAAAGCGTTTCGGTTGCGTGAACGCATTTCCAGCTTTTGCCCGATGCTTTTACGGCCGTGAATGAGCCGCCCGTGTTTTCGCTGTCCCAATGGTGAAACTCATGGCCGCGGATTTCCCCTCCGGCTGTGCAGAGCAGCGTATCATGTCCGGCCTTGAGGCTGATGTATCCGAACCTTGTGAGCTTGCCCGTATCAAAGCTTTTTCCTGGAATAAAGCCCACCATGGGATAGCTTGCTATTGATTCGGTAAGATACATGAAACCGCCGCATTCGGCAATACACGGTACGCCCCTTTCAAGAGCCGCCTTGACGGAGGCACGCATAGGTGCGTTTTCGCTTAGCCGCTGCGCATATAGCTCGGGATAGCCGCCGCCTAAATACATCCCCTGAATATCCTGCGGCAGTTCGCTGTTCGAAAGCGGGCTGAACGGAACCAATTCCACACCCATTTCCCTAAGCGCATCTAAGCTGTCCTCATAATAAAAGCAAAAAGCATTGTCGCGGGCAACGGCAATGCGAACCGTTTCCCGCTGTTTTGGCAGGTTGACCTCCTCGCAGTAAACCGGAGCGGCGCTTGCCGCCAAAGCCAACAGCCCGTCTATATCAATGGTCCGCTCCGCCTGCGAAGCCAGCATATTCAGCTTTTCATGCAGCCCCTGTACCTCCGCTGCGGTGATAAGCCCAAGATGCCGGCTTTCCAAAGAACATTCCCGCATTGTCGGCAAAAAGCCGAGCAGCTGCACCCTTCCCGCAAAGCGCGCCTCAATTTCCTTTGCAAGTACGGAATAGGTAGACGCGGTGCATTGATTGAGTATAACGCCCTTTATAAGATTGTTCGGGCAAAAATCCAAAAAGCCTTGTATGACCGCCATAACGGATAGCGATGCGCCCTTTGCGGCAACTACAAGCACGGTGGGGCTTTCTGTGAATAATGAAACCTCATATGTGCTTGCGGCGGTCGTTGTTAAGCCCATGCCGTCATAGAAGCCCATCACGCCCTCTATAACGCTTATGTCCCTGCCTGCGCCGTTTTTTGCAAGCAGGTATTTAAGCGTATTTTCATCAAAGAAAAACAAATCAAGGTTGGTGCATTCGGCGCCGATGATGCGGCTGTGAAACATCGGGTCGATATAATCGGGGCCGCACTTAAATGCCCCAACATTCAGCTCACGGTTTACCAATGCCTGAAGTATGGCGCAGGCAACGGTTGTTTTGCCGCAGCCGCTGTTCGTCCCTGCAAGAACGATTCTCGGTATCATGTATTCCATGAGTGTGCCTCCGCAGCGCTTTTGCCGCAATGAATGGGAATGCTGTTATTCTCCGCCAATTCAAGCAGCTTCAGATTCAGCCTATTAAACGATCCCGCAGGCGTTCCGGCATCTATCACTGCCTCGCATTGCAGCAGCAGTGATGAGGCCTTGCCGAAATGCTCATCCGTCATTGCCTCAAACGCGGGCGCGGCCACAACATGATTGCTCAGCTCCGTTGCCACCTGGCAATCAACATCGTTTTCAAAAAGAATACCTGTCGCAAACGGAACCTCGCGCTTTTGCAAGGCCCTGTAAAAGGATATGCCATAGCCGCCGCCGGCCACTACAAATACCCGCGGCGCGCCCTTCGGCTTTGTCAGCTCAATGCTGCCGAACAGAAGATTATAGGAGCCGTTGCTAAGATCATAAAGATGCTCAATGGTGCGGTTTTCAAGTATAACCTCGGGCGGGCCGAAGGCTTCGATTGTATCGCCCTTCACGCAAAGAAGATAATCGGATATCTTCATTGCCAAATCGATCTCATGCAGGGACATTATAACTATAATATCCTTTTTTTGCGCCATTTCGCGCAGAATGTCCAGCAGCTCTATTTTATGGCGTATATCCAAATATGCCGTGGGCTCGTCCAGAACTATTATCTCCGGCTCCTGACATATTGCCCTTGCAAGCATTATCCGCTGCCGCTGCCCGTCCGAAAGGGTGGTAAAGTCCTGCTCCGCCAAATCAAGCGCGTGTACGCGCTCCAATGCCTCCCGCACGGCCTCCCTGTCCTTTGGCGTGAGCTTGCCGAACAGATTTGTATACGGATAGCGCCCCATGGCCACCACCTCCGCGCACGTCATCAGCTCCGGACGTATCCTGTCCGTCAAAACAACGGCTACCTGCTTTGCCATGTCCTTGGGGGACCATTCGGATATCTCCTGCGCGTTGATATATACCGAGCCGCGAATGGTATCAAGCTGGCGGGTAATGGATTTGAGTATGGTGGACTTGCCTGCGCCGTTCGGGCCTATCAGCGTAAGTATCTTTCCCTTTTCCAGCTTCACGTTGATATCGCGTATAAGCGTATTTCCGTTGTAGCCTACGCTCAGGTTTTCCGTTTTGAAATAGTAATCCATGTCAATCCTCCTGTGCGCGGCGGCGCTTGACCATCATATAAATAACGATAGGTGCGCCGAACACGGAAGTTACCGTGCCTATTGCAAGCTCGGTCGGCGCAAACACGGTTCTTGCTATCAAATCGCAAAACACGCAGAATACCGCACCGCAAAGAAATGTGGCCGGAATCACGAATATGGGCTTTGAGGACCTTAGCAGTATCCTTGTAATATGGGGGACTGCAATGCCCACAAATGAAATAGGCCCTGCAAGCGCCGTTACGCTTGCGGAAAGAAGGCTTGAAAGCAGTATCAGCAGAAAGCGGAACGGCTTAATGCGTATACCCATGCTTTGCGCATAGCCTTCGCCCAACGCATATGCCGAAATGGGCTTGGATAGCAAAAGCGCCAGGAGTATACCCGGTATGCATATCAGCAGCGCGGCCCTTACGTTATCCCAGCTTGCCCCGGCAAACGCGCCCATGGACCAGTTTGTAAGGTTTACAACATCGTGGTCGTTGGCAAATGTTATGCTGAAATCAGTCACCGCCCCGCATATGTAGCCTACCATTATGCCCACAACAAGCAGTATGGACATGGTGCGCACCTTCTGCGAAAACAGCAGAACTATAAATGTAATCAGCAATGAACCCAGGAACGCAGCCAGTATCAATGTTAAGGAGCTGATGCTGCCTATATACGGAGCAAGAAATATCAATGTAATGCCGACAACCATTTTTGCGCCGGAGGATATGCCAAGCACAAAAGGCCCCGCGATCGGATTGCGGAAAAACACCTGAAGCAGGTATCCCGATACGGACAGCGCGCCGCCCAAAACAGCGGCAAGCAGCATGCGGGGGATGCGGATGCGGAATAATATTTGGCTTTCGGTGGAGCCGTTGATTACGGAGTTGAACTCCTGCGCATATCCGCCTTTGGTGCAGATATTGGCGACGCCGTAGCGTATCCCGTCCCCAATCATGCGGAACACATCCTTTACGGCAACGGATACGGAGCCGATATTGACATTGACCACCAATGCCAATATCAGCATACAGCCCAATAAAAGCATGACGAATGAAAAACGGCCGGTATTGCCAAGCCTGTTTTTTTCTTTATCGGAAGCGGATATGCCCTCTTTCGGTTTCATAGCCGGACGCCTTTCTTAATGTTTAATCCTGTGTTCGGGTCGTTTCAATGCAAGCTGTGCAGCCGCTTAACGCAGCCGATATAGATATGGCAGCTCGTCCAACCCGTCCGCTTCGCCGGAGAACACCTTGCGGAAGCTCTGTATCATCTGTCCAAGCTGTGTGGTCTCCTGATACATGTTTTCGCTTGTGCACCAAACGTTGCCGTTTTGAACGGCCTTTAGCTCCGCCAAAAGAGAGTTCTTTGCAATCAGCTCGTCTATGGTTCTTACTTCACCGCCGATGGTGCTGTTATAAATAATATAATCCGCGTCTTTTGCCGTGGCAAAAAACCGTTCCATCTCCATAACCACCGTAGAGGTTCTGGTTTCGGGATCGCCGAGATTGTCGAATACATAGCGGCCGCCCGCCAGCTCCAGCATCTTTGTAACATAGTCCCCGCTTTTTCGCACAACCACATGCCCCGAAGAGCTGATATGGAAAAATGCTACCGTTTTTTCAAAGCTTTCCGCATCTGCCGCGTCGTTGAGATATTCAACCTGCTCCGCAAACAGCTTCTCCGCTTCCGCTTCCCTGTTAAGCAAGGCGGCATAAAGCTTAATCCACTCGGTGCGGCCCAACGGATGCGGCTCCATGCTGGATTGATCTATGAATACCGCTATTCCAAGCTCCTCCAGCTTATCCTTCACCTCGGAAGCATGGCCTATCATCAGCGATTCAACGGCCAATGGGCAGCGGTACCCCAACAGCATTTCGTAGTCCGGCTCGCTGTATTTGCCTGCAAATAACATCCGGCCTTCCTGCATGGCAAGGCGGGCGTTTTCAATATGCCAGCCGTCCTCCCTTGTGCCGGATAGCCGTATGGCGTCCAAGCTGTCAAGCGCGTCAAACAAACACATGGCGGAGGTTGCCGCAAGATAAATGTTTTCAAGCGGCTGATACAGCACAACTATGTCATCGGCGATTCCTTTGGGCAGCGCTGCGCCTTCGGGTATAACAATATAGCGGCTCCCGTCCGCCAAGGATATCAGCTTATAGCCGTCCTGATAATAGTCAACGGAAAACTGCGTGGCAAACTGCAGCTCCATGCTCCGCTCAGGAACCCAGCCGTTGCTGAGTCCCGTGCTCTGCTGCTCATGTGCGCATCCGGCAAATAAGCTGCATATAATGCAAAGCGTAAGTATCAGGGGGAGAAAACGCCTGCGCCTCATGCGGGATTTCCTTTCTTTTTCCTGAGCAGCAGTATCACCGCCGCCGCGGCAGCGATAAGCACGATTGCCGCTATCAGAACGGGCAACAGTATATTGCTTTGGGACTTCAATGTATTTCCGTCAAAATGCAGCGTATATTCAACAAGGTGAGGTTCGCTCATGGCAACCGTAAGCGCGCTGACCGCCATATCCTCGTCCGCAACAACGGGAATTTCAAACGTGGAATTACCGTCCTGCTGTATCGGGTCAAAGCGCACGCCGTTGATAAGCATATATTCATAATTAGGGCTGCTCCAAACCACGGTGGCGGTCAGCAGGCCGGAGCGCGCCGTTATGGCAGCAGGGGATTCTATGCTTGCGCGTCCGCTTCCGCCCGTAAGCGTAACGTCCATTTTATAGCTTCCGTCCTTTATATCGGCTGCCTTGTATGCGCCTGCGGGCAGGTTGTCCGCCCTGAAAACCAGAACGCGGTCATACCATTTTTCCTTCTTTATGCTCCACGCTGCGCAGTCGGTATCCATATTCAAGGCCGCAATCTGCATGGTAAAGGTTTTTTTGCCCTCGCCATCGAGTACAAAAGGAATATGCTCCTCCTTCGGCGCCTGTGCCGCGGCCTCAGGCGTGCCGGGGTATACAAAGCCGTAGCCCTTGCCGCCCATTGTCATTGTAACTGACATTTGACCGTCCTGAACCGTAAGAACACATTTTGCCACCCTGAACATGGAGGAGCTTGACTCCACATATATTTCATAGGAGCCGTTCCTTAGCTGGTTTGCATAAACGGGAACGGCGGCAGGCTCAGCTTCAGCATGAGCCGCAACGGGCGCGAAAACGGAGCAGAATACCGCGCAAATCATTATAACAATCGGGAATAGCGTTTTTTTCATATGTGGTTTCCTTTTCAAAAGCTAAAAGCAGCCCCTGCCAATATATAAATAGCGGCGGAGACTGCTTTCCTTATTTACCTGAAATGCTCTGCCAAATACTTATTTAGCCATAGTTTTGGCGGCATTTGCAACTATCATCTGCTGGATGCCTTCGTACTGACCAAGACCGGTAAGTACGCACTCCACCTCATAGCCGGCGCTCTCGAAGGCGGTCTTCCAGGAATCCTCCTCATCACCGGCCATGTCGTTGTTGGCATGATCGCCCGCAACAATCATCAGGGGCATCAGGACGACCTTGGTGTAGCTGCCGACCTGTACCAAAGCAAGAACATCGTCAAGCTCGGGGGCGCCTTCAACGGTGCCTACATAGAAGTTGCTGCATCCGGCGGCGGTCAGCTTTTCCTGCAGCTTGCCGTATGTGGCGTTGGCTTCATGCTCGGTGCCGTGACCCATGAACACAAGGGCGGTGCCGGCTACGTTGTAGCGGGCGGTTTCCTTGGTCAGTACGCCTATCAGGTCGGTGTAATCCCCGTCATCCACCAGCAGGGGCCTGCCAATCTTCAGGCTGTCGAACTTGTCATTATACTTGCTGACTTCCTTTACAACATCATCGTATTCAAAGCCGGGTATGACGTGGGTGGGCTGAACGACAACTTCCTTAACGCCATCCGCCACAAGGCGGTCCATGGCCTCGGTAACATTGTCAATGTCTATGCCGTCACGCTTGTCCAGAACGTCTATTATAATCTGGCTGGTGAACGCACGGCGCACCTCGTAATTGGGATATGCCTCGCGCAAGGCGCTCTCTATTGCGCCTATGGAGACGTTGCGATTATTATTGTAGCTTGTGCCGAAGCTGACAGCCAGAAGAACGGGCTTAGCGGCGGCTTTGCCGTCCTGATTGCCGGAGCTACAGGCGGCAAGGCCGATGGCGAAGCTCAGCACCAGCATCACAGAAACGATTTTTTTAGCGGTTTTCATTTTGGTTTCCTCCTTTGGGGTTTATGTTCTATTTTTTCAGATGCCACGCACCGTGAAAAAGCGACGGTTTAACGGAGAAAACGGCACAATGAACTTTGCCTTGCAAAAAAACTGCGGTAGTCTCTAAGGACTGCCGCAACCGGTTTCTTGCATAGCAACTTGCCTATTCCTCCATACTCGAGAGTACATAAGCACAAACGCTTGAGCAGGTCTCCTGACTCGCGTATCATAAACGCTTTGCACTGCCTTCTCAGGATTGCTCCCAATGGCTGACATTCGTCTTGTGCGGCGTCTCCACGCATACAGTGGCGGTACCGTCCCGGATTCTGACCGGGTTATCTATTCTCCGCCGATTTTTTCCTAAATCAGCGGCACTCAAACGCAATATTTACTTATATTATGTAGTATAATGCCGAAATCACGGCTTGTCAACCCAAATATAGACAAGCCCTGAGCAGATGTGCAAGGCCATATGGACTCTGCCAAATTTGAATAAAAACAAACCGAAACCGCGCTAAATATTCACGCTCTCATAATTAACGGGAACAAACCGATTACATGAAAAATACGGTATGTATTTGAAAAATATATGCAGCTATTTAGCATTGAAGGAACTGCACGGCGGCGAGCATTTCCGGCCGCGGCTTTTCCAATTCCATGCCGTTGGTTTGTGTGGTATAAAAAAGCCGAAGAGCGCGATGATTTTTTCTTCCGTCTGTCTGGTAGCCATGGTTAGGCGCTCCTTTCAGACTGACGGCTCACTTGTGGCACATTCAGTATAGCACGGGTATCTTCATTTGTCAGCCCATCATTGCGGATCAGCCGCAAAATTTTATCTTCCATGGTTTCCTCCGCCGTTTCGCTGAGATGAACGCGCACCCGATAGGTGGTCTGTCCGAGAGGTGAAGTTATCGTGGAACCACGGGAGGATGAACCGCAGGCCGGAGGCCGAGGTGCAGAAGGCCATTCTGGAGTTTGCCGCCCACTACGGCTTGCTGGGGCTGATGACTGCGCTGCCTACCACGCCGTCTTTCATGGACTACGAGGCGGTGTATCTGCCGAAGAACCACTTCATCAAGGAAGAAAGCATGGATACGGAGGGTTACCTTGCCCTGTTCTATCCCTTTGACAGCTTGGATGTGGTGAAGAAGGGGGTGGAATCTAACTGGAATATCTCCGGTGACCGGACGATGATCGCGCTGGCCATGACCTTCTGCCATGAGCCGACGGCAAAGAGCATGAGCTTCCAGCGGGAATATGCCGAGCCGTATGATTGGGTAGCGCAGCAGTTCAAGGATTGGGCGTTCACGCTGGCGACTTCCATTTTGTATTATGAGGATTACGGCAGCACAGACGAGGAGACCCGGAATCTGTACCGCAAGGGCATGGCGGCGTTCGGCGGCATTGCGCCAAGCTATCATATCGAGCTGCTGGATAAGCCGACCATCTATTGGGACTTCCATTCGCTGCTATTGGGCATCCAGATGATGTTCAGCTTCATGCTGGTGGACGATGCAAAACCCCTGCGGCTGTGCAAGCATTGCCACAAAGCCTTTTTAAGCAATCGGGCCAACGCCGCATTTTGCAGCGCCCGGTGCAAGAATCAGTATAATGTGTATAAAACACGGGCAAAGAGCCGGGAGGATAAAGAGAATGGATGAGAACATGGCACTTACCCCATACGAAACAAGAGAAATCCTGTTTTATAAGACCGATAGCGGCGATGTCAAGGTTGAAATTCTGCTATATCAGGAGAATTTATGGCTGACACAGGCAAAGATGGCGGAGCTGTTTGAGGTACAGAAAGCAGCCATCTCAAAACACCTGAAGAACATCTTTGCCTCCGGTGAATTGATGGAGGCTTCAGTTGTCTCCGTTTTGGAAACAACTGCGGCAGACGGAAAAATTATTCCACAAGGCAACGTGGAAAAATGCGCCAGAGGGCAGAATCCGCAAATCCGATGTTTCGATAGCCAAGAACTATCTGGACGAAACCGAGATGGGAAGCCTCAACGAGATCGTCACGATGTATCTTGATTACGCCGAGCGTCAGGCGCGTCGTGGGAACATCATGTATATGCGGGATTGGGTCGCACGGCTGGATGCGTTCTTACAGTTTAACGAGGAAGAAGTGCTGCATCATGGCGGTTTCGATTCACCGCTCATCCGGTGTAAAATGTGTGTAGTGCAACGTGTTCACCTCCGTGTTGTGTTGGTTGGCAGCTACATTTTACACCCCGGTGTTCACGTTGTCTTTCTTTTTTGGCGGTGTTGCACTTCGTATTGTAACATTCCAAGCTGTCTGCTTCTCACTCGCTTTCTGTTGCAGCCTTTTTGTCAGTCGTTAAGTTAGTTTGCTCCCAATACACCCTTATCAGCTTTTGCCTTTAGACGGTTCCCTTATAAAAGCGGATGGTGAACATGGCTCCTACGGGCTTGCGGTTCTCTGCCTTTACGGTTCCCCCTTGCCCAGCTATAATCATGCGTGATAAGGCAAGCCCGATCCCAAAGCTTTTGCCGTCGGAATCCTTGCCCTTATAGAAGCGTTCAAAGATGTGGGGCAGATCCTCCGGAGAAATGCCCGTGCCGTTGTCCTTAATTATAATTTCGGAAAACAGGGCGTTTTCGGTTGCCTCGATCTCAATCCTGCCGCCCTCTGGGGTGTGCTCCATGCAGTTCTTCACAATATTGCCGATGGCCTCGCTCGTCCA
>ERZ779888.1637-NODE-1637-length-21325-cov-4.250870_pt1 | contig 21325 bp, 17 predicted proteins | sample MGYA00511245_ERZ779888 | MGnify/ENA primary metagenome ERZ779888 (study PRJEB29588, sample SAMEA2155255) | human gut metagenome | biome: human gut; feature: human-associated habitat; material: faeces | place: Denmark | collected 2008/2010 ...
CGGGTACGAATTTGCCGGGTGGAGCGACGGAGTTACTACGGCGACAAGACAGGAATTGAACGTGCAAGCAAATATAACGGTTACGGCTAATTTTACGGTAATAAAACCCGAATATACCATTACTTATACAGCCGACGAAAACGGAAGGATAGACGGAGAAACGTCGCAAACCGTCAGACAAGGAAGCGACGGACAAAGCGTAACCGCGGTGCCCGACGACGGGTACGAATTTGCCGGGTGGAGCGACGGAGTTACTACGGCGACAAGACAGGAAGTAAACGTGCAAGCAAATATAACGGTTACGGCTAATTTTGCTGTAAAGGAACCCGAGAATACAGTAGAATTCAGCGGAGGAACCGGGCATATCGGTAATCCATACAAAATAACCAATATAGAGCAGTTAAAAAACGTGGAAAAATACGGTTCGTCTGCGTTTATATTACTTAACGATCTCGAATTTCCGATTGCGGAAGAAGGAGCAACGAATTTCAAGCCGTTGTTTAACGATGAAAATCATTTTAACGGAGTTTTTGAAGGAAACGGTAAAACGATTTTTAATATAACTATGCGGAACGACGAGACGTTTTTTACAGGCTTATTTGCCTATATCGGCGCAGACGGAGTTGTTAAAAACTTAAAATTAAATAATATGACCGTATCCGGGACGAATTATATCGGCGGAGTGTGCGGTTACAATTTGGGTTCGATAACAAATTGCGAAGTTTCCGTGAACATATCATATATTAAGGCGAATGATTATAAAGTCTATGTCGGCGGAATAGTGGGAAGATCTAACGGGTGCTTAGATAATAACGTTTCTTATGGGACAATCACGATAGAAGATATTAGCGCAGAGAATTATGTGGGAGGATTGACGGGACGCTTTGAAGGAAGTATTGTTAAGGGAGCGAATTCATCATTAAACTGTATTGTATCGGGTAACAATAACTCATATATTGGCGGATTGATAGGTAGTTTTTATGGGAGTATAACAACCGACTGTTACGCAACGGGAAGCGTTACCGCTACCGTGTCAGGATATAATGTCAATGCCGGCGGATTGATAGGTGGTTTTTATGGGAGTATAACAACCGACTGTTACGCAACGGGAAGCGTTACCGTGTCAGGATATAATGTCAATGCCGGCGGATTGATAGGTAGTTTTTCTGGGGGAAGTAGTATAACCGACTGTTACGCAACGGGAAGCGTTACCGTGTCAGGAAATTCTTCTGTCTATGCCGGCGGATTGTGTGGCGACTCTAATGCAACTATGACCGATTGTTACGCAACGGGAAGCGTTAGCGTATCAGGATATTATGCCTATGCCGGCGGATTGATAGGTAGATCTTATGGAAGTATAACTGACTGTTACGCAACGGGAAGCGTTACCGCTACCGTGACCGGGAGCGAATGGGAAGCTTTTTGCATGGGCGGATTGATAGGAGAAATGTCGGAGGGGACTGTTCGTAATAGTTTTTCGTTATCTATTGTTAAGGGGAACGGTATGAAGGGAGCGATAGCGGGATATGCGAAGAGTAATTCATCATTTACTAACGTTCACTGGCTGGTTAACGAAGAAAGCGATGCCGTGTACGCGGTAGGGTACGACGAAAATTTAGGGATACCTACAAATACGGGGACGATAAAACATACCGACGTAATTGATTTTTATACCTTAGCGGATACGTTGAACGAGGGAAGAGAAGAAGCGGTATGGGAAAACAAAGACAATAGCAGTTTACCTACGTTGATTAAAAAAAATAAAAATAAAGGAGAGTAAAAAAAATGAATCCAAGAGAAGTATTATGGCCGAAGTCACGGATAGGAAACGGAAGTCTGAACGTTGTATACGGAGATTCCGAAGATGCGGTTTTCAGTATTGCGATAATGCAATGGGAAGGTGTCCCTAGAGTTGGGCTAAGATGGAATAATTGCGGAAAACAAGGCAAAGGGTATCCTGTCGGAGCGTTCGGGCGTCCGCAATGGTTTATAATTCCCAAAGAAATAGCGCTAGCGTATGCAAAGCAACTTAACAACGTCACAATTATCGAAGAAATCAAAGCGACAAGCGATATGCCGCTTTAAGGGGAAAAAGCCCGTGTAAAACAGAAAAATTTGGGTCAAGTAAAGGCGGAAAGTAATTTTCCGCCTTTGTCGTTACGGGGATTACGTTTATAAAACTATTATAAGGATTTCGTCGTTTAAGCGGGTGAAGAGCATAAACGAGCCGTCGAGGTTAATAATGATTTTGGCGTTTTGTGCCGCGGAGTCGAAGTGTTTAATCGATAAAACGTTTTTATCGGTGTAGATTAAAGCGAGTTTGCCCGAGTCGTTTTCTATAAGGTAATAAAGCGTACCGTTGCGGTACACTGCGTCCACTATTGCGTTTACGCTTATTTCGGAGTTAAGTTCGTTTATTTTTGTTTCCAACGACGGGGATAGGGTGATTACGCCATTTACGTTGCCTTTACAGACGATGAGTACGTTTTCTCCGTCGAAGTATGCGCTGTGGGTGGTGAAATTGCCCATTCGCTTTGAAAGCAGCACTTTAGTAAAAGTTATATCCGAGAATTTTCTCGCGTAGGTTGTGCCGTCGACTAGTTCCAGTACGACAAAAATTTGCCCTTGCGGCGAGTGGACGGGAAAAACGTCGATACACACCGCGCCGTCGCGTTTCGTTTCGGATAAAACAGAAAGAGAAGACTTAGAAATTTGCGTGCAGGAATAATTATTATTTTTCGTATCGGTCGAGATAAGGGCGTAAAACGAGCCGTATTCGAATATTTTTACTATTTTCCCTTTGCCTACGCTTTGAAAAGAAATTGCGCCGTTTTTTACGGCATATACGAGAGTTTCTTCGCTGAATTCCACAAAGAACAAGAAGGAATCGGACGTGGCGAGAAGAACTCCGTCAGGAACGCAACCTACCTTGTATCGCGTCTTTACTTCGGAGAGTTCGTAAGAAACGACGAATAAAATCCCGTCTTTGTTATCTGCGTTTTTAGCGGCGATAACCAAGCCGTCTACGGTCGCGCACGCGTCTACGTATTTGAAATAATCGTAATCGTTTATCGAGAGCGTAGTCAATATATTGCCGTAAGAATCGAGTTTAACTATCCCTAAGCACGGTTTTTCGCCGCATACGTCGCCTTGCGTTGCTTGCGAATAAACTATCGCATATATTCCTACGGAAGTCTGTATTACGTCGCAAAGTTCGATGTCGTCGTTGCCGAAAATTCTTTGCGAATAAGAATATAACTCGTCCGTCGTTGATTTTCTCGGAACGATACCGTCGTATTGCTTTGGTTCGGGTTTCGGTTCGTCTTTTTCGGTCGGATCGTCCGGTTTATCCGATTTTGGTTCGTCGTTCTTTGTCTGCGAGTTCGGATTATCTTTTTCTCCGGAAGTGTTTACGAGGTCGTCGGGATTTGTTTGCTGTTTTTTTTCACCGTTTTCGATGCCGTCCGCGACGATGCTCGAAGGATTAAGAATGTAAATACTGAGCGCGGCGATGGTAAGGATTAAAAAAGCGTATAAAAACGCAGGTATATGTTGTTTAATTTTCTTCATTTTTTTACCTCCTGCGATAATTATAAAATAATTATAAAAACGCAGAAAACAAGAAACAAAAAAAATTAAAAAACAACAATAATCGACAAATTATTCGATAACGGAAAGTATTTGTTTTACAATATTTTTGTTAATTTGCAATACGTTCATTTTTGGCGGAGTTTTATACCATATCGCTTCGATTTCCGATAAAAGTTTTTCGGCGGTAAGGTTTTCCTGCAATATAGTTTTGCAATATCCGCGTTTTTCAAAACTTCTTGCGTTAAGAATCTGATCTCCGCGCGAAGAACCTTTGGGCAAAGGTACGGTTATGCATCTCGTCCCGGTGGCAGCCGCTTCGCAAAGAGTATTCGCTCCGGCGCGGCAAATTATAAGGTCGCTCTTTTTGAGCGCGGCAGGGAACGAGTCGGAAAAAGCGCATTGATAATAATTGTTGCATTTTACGCTGAAATCACCGCTTTTACCGCATATATGAATAACGTTGTATCGCTTGCTCAGTTCGGGGAGTACTTGGTAAGCGACTGAATTTATTGCCGCCGATCCCGTGCTGCCGCCGCAAATAAGAATTGTTTTTTTGTTGTCCGACAGGTTCGGAAAAGAAACGTACTCGTCTTTACCGTCGAAGAATTCTTCACGAACCGGGTTGCCGACGAAAATTCCGCCTTTCGTTTCGGGAAAAGACGTCAGGACTTTTTTTGCGAATTTTGCAATAATTTTGTTTGCTAAACCGAGAGAATAGTCGGATTCGTGGCATACCACGGGAATTCCGAGTTTTTTTGCCGCAAGGCAAACCGGCAAAGAAGCGTATCCGCCTTTTGAAAATACAACGTCCGGAGCGATGAATTTAAGGAGAGTAGCCGCCTCGTATATACCTTTTTTCAACAGCCGCGGAATTTTGAAGTTGTCGAAAATTTTCCCTCTGTCGAATTTTACGACTGTCGTTTCGTGATAAGGTAAACCCGCTTGCATTGCAAGCGTCCGTTCTATCCCTTTTCCACCGAAGTAATGTACGGAACCGAAGTGTTTTTTCAATTCGGGAAGAAGGGCGAGATTTGGAAAAACGTGTCCTGCTGTTCCGCCCCCGGTAAGTACGATTGTTTTCATTTTTCTCCGATAAGATTATTACATTTATATGCTTGCCTTATCCGAGATGTTTGATACGAAAGTTTTTTCGATAGCCGTAAATTTACGTAACGCTTAAAAACTATTTTTCATCGGTTTTTTTAGCAAGTTTCTTGTTGAAATCCGAAATAACGCTTATTGCTTTCCGTTGAAAACCGTGCGCCGTTGTAATACTGTTGTTTACCATAAAAATTGGAGTTTGGGTAAGTCATTCTGTGAAATCGGGGTTACCGAGATACTCTATATTGTCTTTAGTCGCTTTGCTGTTAAGATTGACGGAGAAACCGTCTATTCCGACTAAAATTTTGGGAATAGCCTGCATTACGACAAAAGTGTCTACAGGATTGTTTTTCAGGTATTCGTACTCTTTTTCTATACCGCAAAAATTACGAAAGAAGTTAATAAAATCAACAAAAGAGAAAATATGGAAATTACCGATATTGCGACAATTTTCGATTTTTTTCTTTTCGGCTTATCGTAGAAAGTCCTAATTTTCATAACGCATATCCTTTTTGATAAATCAATAAAATTTTACCGTTTATATCTTTTTTTGTCAATAGTCGATTGCCGGACGAAGAACGAGCGAAAAAATGTGGGTTTTTAGGTATTGTTTTTTTATAGTCATAGTGTTATAATATATAAAAATAAAAGTCAAGAGGAGAACGTAACGTGAAACAACTTTTTTTGAAAGCATTTGACGGAGCCGATATCGGCATTGATTTATGGGACGAAGTAGACAACGCAAAGGCTTGCGTGCAGATTTCGCACGGTATGGCAGAACATCCTGACAGATACGACGATTTTGCTCGTTTTCTTAATGCCAACGGATTTATCGTTGCAGGGGACGACCATAGGGGACACAGAAGAGGCGCTCTGAACGGCGAAAACGGTATGGTTTACGGCGACAGTTGGAACCAGACGCTCGAAGATATGAATGTTCTGTGCGATTATCTTAAACAAACTTACAACCTTCCCGTTATTCTCGTCGGACACAGTTACGGAAGTTTCCTTGCACAACGTTTCGTAGAACTTCATTCGGACAAACTTGCCGGTTGCATACTCAGCGGAACGGCTCATATGAAAAACGCTCTCATTGCGTCCGGTCGAATGATAGCGGGTTTACAAAAAATCTTTGTCGGCGGAGATAAAAAAGGAAATCTCATCAACAAACTCAGTTTCGGCGCATACAACAAACCCTTCGTCGAACAGGGACAGGATTTTGCGTGGCTTTCCAGAGATAAAGAACAGGTCGCTAAATACGAAGCGGATCCCGACTGCGGATACGTCCTTTGCATAGATTACTATTACTCGTTCTTTAACGGCGCTATGCATATGTACGGCAAAGACGCTTCGAGCATAAGAAAAGATTTCAAACTTATGATTGCCTGCGGAAGTCAGGATCCCGTATCCGCACAGGCAAAACAAGTCAAGAAACTTTACGAGTTTTATAAAGGTCTCGGACTTAAACCCGAATTGAAAATATACGAAGGCGCAAGACACGAGATTCTCAACGAAACGAACAAAGAAGAAGTATATAACGATTTTCTGACGTTCCTTAACGGCGTCGTAGCATAGGAGTGACAAATAATGAAGACCAAAATCAAGGTTCTGCTCGGAATAGTTATGTGCGTCGTAATCGGGTGCGTGCTTTTTGTCGGTTGTAAAGATAAAAACAGCGATCAGAAACCCGACATTCTCGAGCCGAAAACTATCGAAGTCGATTCCGAAAAAAAACTTTTCGAAATCGGACAATTCGTAGGCGAAAAGTACAAGAATTACACGATAAAACTTACCGACGATATCGTATTGACCAAAGAGTGGACGCCCGTAGGACTTTCGCTCGGCAAAGCGTTTTGCGGAACTTTTGACGGAAACGGAAAAACGATAAGCGGTTTGAAAATTACCGGTTGGGACGAAAGAGGAACGCCGAAATACGTCGCGAAGCAAATACTCGGTTGGTCCGAAAACGGACAACCCGTATACAAGAGTTCGGAAGTGCTTTCTTACGATAAAGGCGACGATCTCGGAGATGGAATTTACGTCGTAAGCAATATCGTAAAACAAGGCGACGACGCGGACCCGGCTTATACGGCGGTTGCCGGCGGAAACGGCGAGAGAGAAACGGAAACGAGTTACGGCAGCGTCGGATTTTTCGGTTATACTAAAGGAGCGACGATTAAAAACGTTACGCTCAAAAACGCCGATATTTCCTATTACGCGTCGGGAGATTATTCCTATGCCGGAATAGTCAGCGGCTGCGCCGTTGCCGGCGAATACGAAAACGTTAAAGTTGTTGACGGAAAAATCAGAGTTTCTCACGTTTACGAACAAAAAACGACGTTCAATATGAACAACGCGACGCCCAACGGGATAACAAACCACGGCGTGGTAAACGAGTATGCCGGCGGCGTGGTCGGATACGTAAAGGGAATGACCGAGATTGCCGACGGAAAAACGAAAATCGTTGCGACGAAGTTCAGCGGAACGGAAAGCGTTAACTTTAATTACGGCAACGCAAATTACGAAGCGTTTTACGATTACGGTTTGACGATTAGAAGAAATCCCGTTACCGACATGGCGGACGATAATCTTCTTTGCGTGGATACTAACGTCGAGCAAGGGTATAACAGCGAAAAGGCGGTTAATTCCTACGGGGATTTGGCTATTGCGGGAGCGGTAGTGCCGTTGAGTACTTACGTCGGCGGTGTTGCCGGATACGCGTCCGGTGCGTCGATCGACAATGCTATTGTAGACGGATTTAATAAATTTACCGTATCGGGCGATTCAAACGCCGCTGCCAGAAACGCGGAAACGGAAATTGTGACCAAGGCATTGTACGCCGCAGGTATCGTCGGCGGACTGTATTCGTCCGAAGCGGACACGGTTACCGCTAAGAACGTGGGAATAAGCGGAGTATACTGGAGAAACTGGGACGAACTTCGTTACGTCGGACTAGTTCGCGATAAGGCTACGGCGGGCGGAGCGTTCGGCGTTATACAAAGATCGAAGATCACTTCGGCAAATGTGGAAAACGTACGTGCGGAAGTGTGCGGATCGAGCGGAAAATTCGAAAACGTCTGTATGGGCGGTGTCGTCGGTTACGCCGACGATCAGTCGAGCGTGACGAGTTCCGGAGCGAAGAAAGTGTATTTTTACAGTTCGTTCAACGGTAGCGGAGAACTCGGTTCGTTAATAGGCGGCGCAGTCGCGGTCGTCCGCAATTCTACCGTAGAAAAAGTGAGTGCGGACGAAATTAAGGTTGAAATAGGCGGAGGGCTGGACGAAGATTACGTTTATACAAGAGGCATCGTGTCGCAGGTTTACGGAAATTCTTCCGTCAAGGATTCCACGGCGAAAAACGTATTTATATATAAGGATAGATACACCGCCGTCGAGTACGAAAACGTGACCCCCGTCGTTACCGGCAACAATTGCGTAAACGAGAACGGTTATCCCAGCGTAAGACTTTATTATGCGCCCGAAGGAGGTCGTTACGATAAAGTGTACGTTACCGCTTACGCCGAACTGATAGGCAGAGATAAAGACGGGAACCTGCTTGTAAAAAAAGACGTCTACGTCAAAACCGATGCGTTCTCGTCGTTTGAGGACAAACAAGACATTCCCGAAAATATGAAAGATAAATATTACGTGTACAACGAAAAAGACAATAGGTATATATTTATAAGAAGTGCGAGCGGCGACAGGGACGTTGCGGAGATGTATAAAAAGTACAATAAAGACTGGATTTACGCAACTAAAGAAACCGCATACGAAGTCGTTATTCTCGACAAAAACAAGAAAAACGATCTCGATAAGAGCATTTATAAGGAATACGACGAAACAAAAGCGAGTTTAACCGCTACGACGGACGGAAAAGCGCAGGACGGCAAGAGTTACTATATTACCGGAACTGCGTTCGAGAGCATCGTTTCCGATTACGTTCTGGACGTTACGTTGTACGCCGAAAGCAGCAAACAGTTGGTGCTCGATCCTAAGGACAAGGACAACGACGAAGACGACGTTAAAGCATACGCGCGCTACTCGGTAGCGAAGAGCGTAGTTGACGAAAGAACGGCAACTATGGGAACGAAAACCATTGCGGAAACGTTTATCGACACGTTCTTTGCTTCGGGCGAAGGCTTCAAGAAAGACGTTGACGGAAACGTAATGAAATACTACGATTCGAGCGTAAAGAACAGAAATTTCGCCGATTATAAAGTCGTCACCGGACGGCCGGAAGTAAGCGGATTACAATATCAACATTAAACCAAAGAAACATAAAGAGGCAAATATATGCAAATCAAACTTAGAGACGAAGTGAAAGAATTTGAGAGCGGCGCATCCCTTTTCGATATTGCAAAATCGATAAGCGACGGGCTTGCCAGAGTTGCGCTTTGCGCAAAAGTAAACGGACAGGTTAAAGAAATGAGCACGGTTCTTACCGACGACGCAGAAGTCGAATTTTTGACTTTTAACGACGAAGAAGGCAAGAAGGCGTACAGACACAGTACCGCGCACGTTTTGGCGCAGGCGGTAAAACACTTAAGACCCGACACCAAAGTTGCGATCGGACCGGCAATCGAAAACGGTTTTTATTACGATTTCGACTTTTCCACGCCGTTTAACCGCGACGAGATAGAACAAGTCGAGGCAGAGATGAAAAAAATCATCAAAGCGAACTATCCTATCGTCAGAAAGGAGATTTCGAAAGCGGAAGCGCTCGAACTGTTCAAAGACGAGCCGTATAAAATCGAACTTATAGAAAATCTTCCCGAAACCGAAACCATAAGCATTTATACGCAGGGCGACTTTACCGATCTTTGCGCAGGACCGCATATTCCTTCTACCGGATACATTAAAGCGTATAAAATTACTTCCGTAACCGGCGCGTACTGGCGCGGAGACGAGCATAATAAAATGCTTACCCGTCTTTACGGAACGGCGTTCGACAAAAAGAGCGCGCTCGAAGAGTACGTTACGGCAATCGAAGAAGCGAAAAAGCGCGATCATAACAAGATAGGCAGAGAACTCGGTTACTTTATGACGGACGAAACCATCGGTCAGGGACTTCCTTTGCTTATGCCCAACGGCGCGAAACTTTTCCAGATTCTTAACCGTTTCGTAGAAGACGAAGAAGAAAGAAGGGGGTACGTACGTACTAAAACTCCTTATATGGCGAAGAGAGAACTGTACAAGATAAGCGGACACTGGGATCACTATCTCGACGGAATGTTCGTTATGGGCGATCCCGAAGCGGAAGGCGAAGTTTTCGCGCTTCGTCCGATGACTTGCCCGTTCCAGTATACCGTTTATAAAAACGGACTTAAATCCTACAGAGATTTACCGCTCAGATACGGCGAAACGAGTACGCTTTTCCGTAACGAAGCAAGCGGAGAAATGCACGGACTTATCAGAGTAAGACAGTTTACCATAAGCGAAGGTCACCTTATCGTTCGTCCGGATCAACTCGAACAGGAATTCAAAGGCTGTCTCGAACTTGCTACTTACTGTTTGAAGTGCGTCGGACTTGACGACGACGTAAGTTATCGTTTTTCCAAGTGGGATCCGAACAACAAAGATAAGTACATTTACGACCCCGAAAAATGGGATAAAGCGCAAAACGAGATGGAAAGAATACTTAACGACCTTAACGTTAAGTATACCGTAGGCATCGACGAAGCGGCGTTTTACGGTCCGAAACTCGATATACAGATCAAGAACGTTTACGGCAAAGAAGATACGCTCGTAACCATACAAATCGATATGTTCCTCGCGGAAAACTTCGATATGAGTTACGTCGACGAAAACGGAAACAAAGTCAGACCGTATATTATTCACAGAACGAGCATAGGTTGTTACGAAAGAACGATGGCTCTTATCCTGGAAAAATTCGGCGGCGCGTTGCCGACCTGGCTCGCTCCGACGCAAGTTAAGGTTCTCAGCCTTACCGAAAGAACGGAAGACGACGCTAGAGCGCTTACCGCAGAACTTAAATCGAAAGGCGTAAGGGCGGTCGAAGACGTTCGTAACGAAAAAATCGGATACAAGATAAGAGAAGCGCAACTTGAAAAAGTGCCGTATATGATTATTATCGGCGACAAGGAAAAAGAAAACGGCGTCGTAAGCGTACGCAACCGTAAGAGCGGAGATATGGGTACGATGACGAAAGAAGAGTTTATTGCGCTTATCAATAAAGAAGTTGAAGAAAAAACCTTATAAAAAACGATAAAACCGACTATTTATGCTTGACAAAAGCGTAAATAGTTGGTAATATATTTGCGAAAAGTAGATATGCGTCTCACCGGAAGCAAAAGCGTAACGGTTTCTGTAATACGAAGATATTGACGGAAAGATGTGTATTTACTATGCACATCTTTTATTTTTGGAGGAAACTAACAATTTTTAAGGAATTATCGATAAACGAGAGTATCGTTGACAAAGAAGTCCGACTGATTGACGAAAAGGGGCAACAACTCGGAGTAATGGCAAAGAGCGAAGCACTTCGCATAGCGGAGTTTCGTAACTTGGATTTAGTCAATATCTCGCCTATGGCAAAACCGCCCGTGTGCAAGATAATGGACTACGGCAAATATCGTTTCGATATGATCAAGAAAGATAAAGAAGCGAAAAAAGCGCAAAAAGTCATCGAAGTCAAAGAAATAAAACTTTCGCAAACAATCGACGTAGGAGACGTTAACGTCAGAGCGAAACAAACCCGCGAGTTTATCGCCGACGGAAACAGAGTCAAAGTTTCTTTGAGAATGAAAGGTCGTCAGATGGAGCATCCCGAAATCAGCGTACAGGTTTTGGAAAACTTTTACGAAAAGGTCAAGGACGTCGCCACGATGGACAAGAAACCCACTGCGGAAAACAGAAGCGTATTTATGATGCTTTCACCCACGGTAAAAAAATAATAATAAACACACATAAAGGAGAATTTGGATTATGCCCAAAATGAAAACGCACAGCGGTGCGAAAAAGCGTTTCAGACTGACTGCTTCCGGTAAGATCAAGAGAGCGAAGCAGAATAAAAATCACATTCTTAACAAAAAAACGACCAAGAGAACGAGAAATCTTCGCAAGGGCGGATACGTAGACGCTACGCAACAAAAGACGATGGCGACGCTTATGAGCGGTCAGAAATAATGGAGGTGTCGTATGAGAATTAAAAGAGCGGTAAACGCAGTAAAGAAAAGAAGAAAGATAATGAGAAGAGCGAAAGGATACTTCGGTTCCAAATCGCGTTCTTACAGAATAGCAAGACAGGCTGTAATGAAGTCTATGCAATACGCATACGTCGGAAGAAGACTCAAGAAGAGAGACTTCCGTCAAATGTGGATTGCCAGAATTAACGCTGCGGCGAGAATGAACGACATATCTTATTCCAGACTTATGTATGGTCTTAAGACTGCCGGAATCGATCTCAACCGTAAAATCCTTGCGGACATTGCGGTCAACGACCCCAAAGCGTTCGCGGAACTGTGCGAAAAGGCTAAAGCCGCTACGAAATAACAACGTAAAGAAGTGGTTACCTTTTTAAGTAACCACTTTTAATATCGGAAAACAATTTATGAACGTAACGTCGTCGCAAAACGCGTCTTTGAAAAGGCTTCGCGCTTTATATAAGGATAAAAAACTCCGTTCGGAAGAAGGAGTTTTTATTGCGGAAGGAGTTAACTTGGTTAAGGACATACCGACGGATTATTCCGTCGTATCCTTGTTTATAAAGGAAAGCAAAGAAAGCGATCTTGCGTTCTTGGAAGAAAAATTCGATACCGAGGCGTATATCGTTAAAGACGGGTTGTTCGACGCCGTTGCCGATCAGGTGACGCCTTCGGGAGTAATTGCTCTCGTAGCGAAGCAGGTCCCGCCCGCCCGCCCCAAAGGAGATACGGTTCTTCTTCTCGACGGGATATCCGACGCAGGCAATATGGGTACTATTATTCGTACCGCCGCCGCAAGGGGAATACAAACGATAATATGCGCGGACTGTACCGACGCTTTTTCTCCGAAATGCGTAAGAGCGGCTATGAGCGGCACGTTTCGGGTTTCTATCATAGAAACGACTTTGTCCGACGCATTGAGTTTGTTATGCGGTTACAGTATAATCGGACTTGATATGGACGGAGAATGTATCTACGGATACAAAAAAGGCGATAAAAAGATAGCGATAGCGGTTGGAAACGAAGCGCACGGGCTGAGCAAAGAAACAAGGGAAGTTATTGACGAAAAATTGTCGATTCCGATGGAAAACAGAATGGAATCGCTTAACGCCGCGGTCAGCGCGGGGATAGCGATGTACCTAATAAGATAAACAGGAGTATACGATGAGCGGACATAGTAAATGGGCCAACATTAAGAATAAGAAAGGTAAAGCGGACGCGGCGAGAGGCAGCGTATTTACCAAAATCGGCAGAGAAATTGCGGTTGCGGTCAAGGCAGGCGGTCCCGATCCGAACAGCAATTCCAAACTTCGCGACGTTATAGCGAAAGCAAAACAAAACAATATGCCGAACGATAACATAATGCGTTCGATAAAGAAAGCGAGCGGAGAACTTAACGCAGTTAATTACGAAGATATGCAATACGAAGGTTATGCGGCAGGCGGCGTAGCGGTTATCGTCGAAGCGCTTACCGACAACAAGAATCGTACCGCAGGCGACGTAAGACACGCTTTCGATAAATGCGGCGGTTCGATGGGAAGTACGGGCTGCGTATCTTATCTTTTTAAGAAAAAAGGACTCGTTCTCGCTGAAGCAGGGAAAGGAATGACGGAAGACGACGTAATGATGCTTGCGCTTGACGCAGGTGCGGATGACGTGGTAAACGACGAAGAAAACGTTTACGAAATTTACACCCTTCCCGCAGACGTCAACGACGTAAAGGAAGCGCTTGAAAAAGGCGGAATGAACATACTCAGTTTTGAAAGCGGATTTTATCCGGACGATTACGTCACGCCGGCGACGGAAGCAATTCCGATGATAGAAAAACTTATCGGAATGCTCGAAGAAAACGACGACGTGCAAAACGTATATCATAACGCGGATTTGCCCGAAGAAGAAGACGAGGACTAATCGAAATGGACGTAAAAGCGGTTTGCGAAAACACAAAAAAAGCGGCGAACGCTTTTTTTGCCGTAAAAACGGAACAAAAAAACAGACTTCTTACTAAAATTAAAGAAGTGGTACTTAACAACGCGGAAGAACTGAAAAGGATTAACGCGATTGACGTGGAAGAAGGCAAGAAAAACGGTTTGTGCGCGGCGTTTGTGGACAGACTGACGCTTACCGACGCAAGGATAAAGACGATGTGCGACGGAATAGACGACGTAATCGCTCTTCCGGACTACGTCGGATTAGTCGAAGACCGCTATACGCTAAAGAACGGACTTGTCGTGGAAAAAGTTCACGCTCCGCTCGGCGTAATAGGAATAATTTACGAATCCAGACCCAACGTTACGGTAGACGCGGCGATACTTTGTATCAAAAGCGGCAACGGCGTCGTGTTAAAGGGCGGAAAGGAAGCGATTAACAGTAACCGAAAACTCGTCGAACTTATGAAACAGGCGTTTGCCGAATGCGGAGAAAACGCGGATCTCGTAGGCTTTATCGACAGCACGGACAGAGAAAAAACGATGGAAATGCTGCATGCCGGCGGACTCATAGACGTTATTATCCCGAGAGGCGGCGAAAAACTCAAAAAGTTCGTATTAAAGGAAGCGGCAATGCCTGTAATTGCGTCAAGCGGTGGAAATTGTCACGTTTACGTAGAAAAAACGGCAGATTTCGATATGGCGAAAAAAGTCGTGCTTAACGCGAAAACCAGCCGTCCGTCGGTTTGCAACGCCGCGGAAACGTTGCTCGTCGACAGAGCGATAGCAGCGGAGTTTTTGCCCGATTGCCTTAATGTGTTAAGAGAAAAAGGCGTCGAGATAAGAGGAACGGAAGAAGTAAGGAAGATTTATCCGGTTGCCGAAGTCGTTCCGGACGAAGAGTTTTACGTCGAATACGAAGATATGATCATTAAAGTCAAAATCGTAGAAAACGAAGAAGAAGCGGTAAAACATATCAACGAATACGGTACGAACCATAGCGAGGCGATAATAACAAGGGACGAAAAAGCGGCGGAATATTTTACGACGATGGTGGACGCAGGGTGCGTGTACGTTAACGCGTCAACGCGGTTTACCGACGGATACGAACTCGGACTCGGCGCAGAAATGGGGATATCCACGCAAAAACTGCACGTCAGGGGTCCGATAGGGCTTAAAGAACTTACTTCCGTCAAGTACGTCGTAAAAGGCGACGGACAAGTGAGATAAATAAAAATTTCGTAAAACCCGTTTTTCAACAGAAAAACGGGCTTTAATAATTTGATAGCATAATTAAATTGTGATATAATTTGAAATAATATTTACAAATGAAGATATACGTTTATGCGGAGATAGAAGATGAGCAAAAATAAAATAGAAAAAATAGGCATTTTGACCAGCGGCGGGGATGCGCCGGGTATGAACGCGGCTATAAGAGCGGTTGTTCGTTGTGCGTCGGCGGCAGGAATAGAATGTTACGGAATTGACGACGGTTACACCGGGCTTATCGACGGAGAAGTTCACAAAATAGATTCGAGGTTCGTTTCGGATACCGTTCAGAAAGGGGGTACGATTTTGCGTACTTCGCGTTGTCCGGAATTTCTTGAAAAAGAGTACAGATTAAAAGCGTACGAAGTTTTGCAAGCGTACGGTATCGGCGGACTTGTCGTAATAGGCGGAGGAGGCTCGCTTGCCGGAATGAGCGAGTTTTATAAAGATTTCGGCGTGCCTTGCGTTGGGCTTCCCGGGACGATAGACAACGACCTTGCTTACACGGATTTCACGCTCGGATTCGACACGGCGGTAAACACGGTCATAAGCGCGATAAACAACATCAGGGATACGATGACCGCACATAACCGCGCCTGTATAATCGAAGTTATGGGAAGACACTGCGGAGATATTGCTTTGTATGCGGGCATATCGGGCGGTGCGGAAATTATTCTCGTACCCGAAATTCCTTTTGACATCAAAGAAATCGCGAAAACGATAAAACTTGACAGAATAAAAGGAAAGAAATCGGTAATTATCGTCCTTGCCGAAGGAGTTTGCAGTTGTGTAGAACTCAAAGAAAAATTGCTTGCGGAAGTTGACGAAATACAGATAAGAACGGTTAAACTCGGATATATTCAACGCGGAGGAATGCCGTCGATGAGCGACAGAGTGCTTGCCGCAAGGTGCGGAGCGCGCGCAATCGAACTGTTTATGAAAGGAGATTGCGGCGGCAGGGCGATAGGAATAAAAGAAAACAAAATAATAGACATCGATATCGAAGACGCGCTTAAATGCGAAAGAAAATTCGATACGGAGTTGTACGATATAGCAAAAAAATTAGGGAAATAAGAAACGGAGGCATAAAATGAAAAATTTAGTCGGAGCATGTATGTTCGGACAGTCGGGCGGACCGACGTCGGTTATTAACTCGAGCGCGGCAGGCGTTTTTATCGAAGCGTTGGCTCAGAAAAACATTACTAAAGTTTACGGCGCGGCGAACGGTATTCAGGGTATTTTAACGGAAAACTTCTACGATATGGGACAGGAAGACGAGAAAGAACTTTATCTTCTCAAAAACACGCCTTCTTCCGCTCTCGGCTCGGTCAGATATAAACTTAAAAGTGCGGACGTTGACGAAACCGATTATAAAAGAATTCTCGAAGTGTTCAAAAAATATAACGTAAGATACTTCTTCTATAACGGCGGAAACGACAGTATGGATACTTGCAACAAAATAAGCAAATATCTTCTTAAGAGCGGATACGAATGTAACATTATCGGCGTACCGAAGACGATCGACAACGATCTTTACGGAACCGACCATTGCCCGGGATACGGCAGCGCGGCAAAATACGTCGCTACCACGATGATGGAAATGTATCTCGACGCTACCGTTTACGACAAAGGACAAATTACCATCGTAGAAATAATGGGTCGTAACGCAGGTTGGCTTACCGCGGCAAGCGCGCTTGCTTCGTACAAAGGACTCGGACCCGATCTTATCTATCTGCCCGAACAACCTTTCGACGTTGAGAAATTCCTTAAACAGGTTAAAGAAGTTGCGGACAACAACAAAGGAAAATGTATCGTAGCGCTCAGCGAAGGTATCAAAACCGCAGACGGACAATACGTAGTCGAAGCGATCGCATCCGCTTCCGCGTCGAAAGACAGTTTCGGTCATACGCAACTGGGCGGTGTAGCGGCGACGCTTGCAAATCTCGTAAAAGAGAAAATCGGCGGTAAAGTAAGAGCCGTCGAGTTCAGTCTGATGCAGAGATGCGGAGCGCACCTTGCAAGCAAAACGGACGTCGAAGAAGCGTTTGAGGCAGGCAGAACCGCAGTTCGCAGCGCCTGCGAAGGCAACACCGATAAAATGGTCGTGTTCGAAAGACAACCCGGAAAAGAATACAAAATCGAATACAAACTGATGAACATCGAACTTGCGGCAAACACCGAAAAGAAGATACCCGACAGTTGGATACTTCCCGACAACAAGGGACTCAGTCAGGAGTTTATTGATTACGCGCTTCCCCTTATACAAGGAGATTCCAAAGCGCCGCTCGAAGACGGATTGCCGAGATTTGCACGTCTTAAAAAAGTAAAGGTACAGGCTTAAAGAGTGAAAAAAGAGAAAATAAGCGCAAAAAAAGAACCTATCGAAAACAATTCCGAAACGAAAGCGGAAGAAAAAAAGCGGTTTAAGCCGACAAAAAAAATGCTTGCGATCATCGCAAGCGTTTGCGCTGTTTTGATAATAGCGGCGGTTGCCATTCCGATAGGAATAATTTTCGGGAACAAGAAAACAGTTCCCGCGCCTTATTTTGTCGATTTTAACGAAGAAAAAGACTATTATATCCGTATAAGATGGAATAAAATCCGCGGAGCGAACGCATATAGTTACGTTTATTGCTACGGCAATCCGGAAGAAACGGACGAAAGCAATTACGTTGAAGGAAGAACGCAAAACACCGTTACTTCCGTTCCCAGACACAAAGGTATTGTGGCGTTCAGGGTAAAAGCGGAGATTACGGGAGAGAACACTTCGTATTCCGAATGGGTAAAACTCGACGTTCCGGCGTGGAAACTTGAAAAACCCATAGTTACGATAACCGATAAAATGTCGGTTTCTTGGGTAGCGTCTACGTTTAATGCGGACGATAAAACCTACGATGTAAAGTCGTATGCGTGCGAGATATTGATTGACGGTGAAAGCGTGTTGGAAAACTTCACGGTTTCGTCTTCGTCGATCGAGTTCGGCAATTTTATTTATAAAGCGCTCGGAAACGAAGAAAAAGTTCAGAATTACAACCTTCACGGAACTTGGACGGATATAACGATTACGGTTAAAGTAAAAGCGCTCGCGTACGAACTTTTTGCCGGCAGTCCCATTACGACGCCGCAGAAACCGTACGACGTATTGTTAAACGTATACGAAGACAGCGACTATTACGAACAGACCGTAACTATTACGGAAGATATTTATAACGGTTTGAAATAAATGGAGTAAGAGCAAATGAAAAGAGAAGATTTGCGTAATATAGCGATTATAGCGCACGTTGACCACGGTAAAACCACTCTCGTCGACGCGATGCTTAAACAAGGCGGAATTTTCAGGGACAATCAGTCCGTTCCTACCTGCGTAATGGACAATAACGCACTCGAAAGAGAACGCGGAATTACCATTCTCGCAAAAAACACTTCGGCCTATTATAAAGATATAAAAATCAATATCGTCGACACCCCCGGACACGCGGATTTCGGCGGCGAAGTCGAACGTGTTCTTAAAATGATAAACGGCGTCGTACTGCTCGTAGACGCATACGAAGGGCCTATGCCGCAAACGAGATTCGTTTTGCAAAAAGCCCTTGAAATGAACCATAAAATCATTATTTGTATAAACAAAATTGACAAACCCGGCGCAAGATGCGACGAAGTTCTTAACGAAGTTTACGACTTGCTTTTGGAACTTAACGCCACGGAAGAACAACTTTACAGCCCGGTCGTTTATTGCAGCGGAAGGGCAGGGACGGCAACCCTTTCTCTCGACGAAGAAGGCAAAGACCTAGTTCCGCTTTTCGAAACGATAATTTCGCATATCGATCCGCCGGAAGGCGACGAAACCGCGCCTTTGCAAGTGCTTGTTTCCGCAATCGATTACAACGATTACGTCGGAAGAATAGCGATAGGAAGAATAGAACGCGGCGTAATGAGAGCAAACAGGGAAGTAGTCGTCTGCAATTACCATACCGACGAAAAATACCGCGGAAAAATAACGAATATTTATCAGTTTGCCGGACTTAACAAAACTACGGTCGATTCCGCAATGGTAGGCGATATCGTAAGTTTCAGCGGCTTGGAAAACATAACTATAGGCGAAACGGTTTGCGATCCTGCGGACGTAACCCCCATTCCTTTCGTAAAAATAAGCGAACCTACCTTGCAGATGTCTTTCTCTGTAAACGACAGTCCGTTTGCCGGCAAAGAAGGCAAATACGTTACGAGCAGACACTTGCGCGCAAGACTTATGAAAGAACTCCTTAAAGACGTTTCTCTTAAAGTTACGGAAAAGTCGAGCGACGAATTTATCGTAAGCGGCAGAGGCGAAATTCACCTGTCCATTCTTATGGAAACTATGAGAAGAGAAGGCTACGAATTTCAGGTAAGCACGCCGCAGGTAATCAACAAGGTTATTGACGGCGTACTTTGCGAGCCTATGGAAAAATTATTCATCGACGTACCCGACACCTGCATTGGTTCGGTAATGGAGGATATGGGCAGACGTCAGGGCGAACTGATCACTATGAATCCGCTCGGCACGAGAACCAAACTCGAATTTTCGATTCCTGCAAGAGGACTTTTGGGATACCGTAACGACTTTATGACGGAAACGCGCGGCGAAGGTGTAATGAGCAGTATATTTACCGGCTACGAACCGCTTAAAGGCAGCGTTCCGCGCCGTCCTTACGGCGCACTCGTTGCGTGGGAAACCGGCGAAGCGGTAACGTACGGATTGTTTAACGCTCAAGGCAGAGGACAACTTTTCATCGGACCCGGAACGCCCGTGTATGCAGGTATGGTCGTGGGTTATTCTCCCAAACAAGAAGACATACCCGTAAACGTATGTAAGAAAAAACACGTAACGAATATGCGTGCTGCCGGAAGCGACGAAGCGTTGACGCTGGAAACGCCCAGAAGGTTCAGTCTGGAAGAATGTATAGAATTCCTTTCTACCGACGAGATGCTCGAAGTCACGCCTAAGAGTCTGAGAATAAGAAAAACCATTCTCGACCATTCGGAAAGAATGAGAAAATTGTCTAGAGAAAAGAACGGAAATTAACGATAAAGGAGAACAAAATGGCGAAGCAGAAAAAGAGTTTCGGAATGCTTGAAAAACTCGATCTTTGTCCGGAATACCGTGAAGACGGCGGCAAAACGCCCGAAGTGGAGATCGGAAGATTTAAGTACTTCAAAGAAGTATCCAAACGCAGAAACAGTCCGCTTTTGATAGCGAATCTCATGTTTTTGCTGTTCCTTATCCCCGTACTCGTATTATTCGTGTTGCTGGAAGTTTATCAAGGCACCGAATCGATAGCGTACAGAATGACGAAAACGAGCGAAATTCCGTATTTGCTGTCGGGTATAGGTTTCGGAATGAGCGATTCAACGGCAACCGCTTTGGACGTTAAAATGAACATACTTAACGTATACTACATCATTTTTGCGGCGCTCGGCGTATGTGCTTTTATTATGAGCATAGGACTCGGAGGAATGACCGGTTTGTCTGCTAAATTTATTATCGGCGATTCGTTTGCGTCGAAGAAAGACAACTACGGAAACGACGTTCCTAAGGCGATTAAAGAGTTTTTTAAGGGTGTAAAAAGAACGTGGAAAGGGATGCTTGTCGTCGGTGCGTTTTTCCTGGTTTTGTTCGCAGGAATAGCAAACGTGTTTGTTTATTTTGTGGGCGAATACTGGAAAAAAGAAGCAAATGCAGGACACTGGATTATGGTGATTTTTGCGGCGATAGCGGCACTTTTTATACTTATGTATCTCGTCCATTTAATCCCGTCGATTGCTCTTTACGATCAGCCGCTTAAAGGCAAAATGAAAAACTCCGCAATTCTTACGATACAAATGTTCGTTCAAACTTTGCTTATTGCGCTTATTTTGAGCCTTCCTTTCGTGATTATGGCGGTTTTACCCCTTGCGGCAATGGTCGTAGTGATAGCGGTAATGCTGTGTTTCGGAAGCAAATGGTATACGCTTTCCCTTTGCAATTACGAGCAGTATATATCCGAAAAAATCATTACGCCCCTGTATAATTACAAGTGCGGAAAAAAACAACCTAAAGCCAAAAATAAACAAAAAAGATAAACGCAAAACCTACCGCTTTTTTCAAAATATTAACAAATAAATAAAGATATCCCTTTCGCTGTTTTTATCGGATTACGTACCGATTTATGACGGCAGAAGGGATTTTTATTTTGTTTATTCGGATCGGAAGAATATTCGGGCGAACCCTATTGACAAAAGTTATTATATTATTAT
>ERZ779888.1638-NODE-1638-length-21322-cov-3.380449_pt1 | contig 21322 bp, 25 predicted proteins | sample MGYA00511245_ERZ779888 | MGnify/ENA primary metagenome ERZ779888 (study PRJEB29588, sample SAMEA2155255) | human gut metagenome | biome: human gut; feature: human-associated habitat; material: faeces | place: Denmark | collected 2008/2010 ...
GGCTCCGGCTCCTGCCATGCCTGTCCTGACCGCCCCGGCCTCGGCCGCCTGTGATGTTGCGCCAGCCTTTGTCAAGCCTGCTTTAGCTGCATTTGTCTTTGCTGCACCTGCTTCTGCCATACTTTCTCCTTCCAGGCCCTAAAGCCTTTTCACAAACAATGCCCTGATGGCATTTAAAACTGCGATCACCATAACTCCCACATCTGCAAAGATTGCAACCCACATGTTGGCAACACCTACTGCTCCTAAGAACAGGCAGATGATCTTAATGGCAATGGCAAAATAAATATTCTCATAGACAATGCGGATACATTTTCTGGAAATCCGGATAGCCTTGGCAATCTTCAGCGGATCATCATCCATAAGTACTACATCAGCCGCCTCAATAGCCGCATCTGAACCAAGAGCTCCCATGGCAATTCCGATATCTGCACGGGAAAGCACCGGCGCATCATTGATACCGTCACCTACAAAGGCAAGCTTTTCCTTTTCCGACTTCTGTGCAAGCAGCTCTTCCACACGGGTAACCTTGTCTGCGGGAAGAAGCTCACTGTGCACCTCACTGATCCCAAGCTCAGAGGCCACACTGTCCGCCACCTTTTTGGTATCTCCTGTGAGCATAACTGTTTTGGTGATACCGGCCTTTTTCAGTGCCGCAATAGCTTCCTTGGCATGAGGCTTCAAAAGGTCAGAAATCACTATACAGCCTGCAAACACACCGTCTACAGCCACATAGACCTGAGTTCCTATCTGATCGCATTCTGTATAAGCAATGCCAAGATGCTTTAACAGCTTTCCGTTGCCTGCTGCTACCAGTCTGCCGTCTACCTTTGCCGTAACGCCCTTTCCACTGATCTCCGTCACATCACTGACTCTGTTTTTATCAATATCCCTGCCGTAAGCCTTCTGAAGGCTTTTGCTGATGGGATGGCTGGAAAAGCTTTCGGCATATGCTGCCGCCTCAATCAATTCTTCCTTCGTAAGTCCTTCCGGATAAATCCCGCTGACCTCGAACACTCCCTGGGTCATGGTTCCGGTCTTGTCAAAAACAACATATTTCGTCTGGGAAAGCGTCTCTAAATAATTGGAACCCTTCACCAGAACACCTTCCTTGCTGGCTCCGCCGATCCCTGCAAAAAAGCTGAGCGGAATACTGATGACCAGAGCACAGGGACAACTAATGACCAAGAAAGTCAATGCTCTGTAGATCCAGGTGCCAAAATCAGCAGGAAGTCCCATAAACAGCATCCTTACAAGAGGTGGAAGCACTGCCAGGGCCACTGCACCATAGCAGACAGCCGGCGTATAAACTCTTGCAAATTTGGAAATGAAATTTTCAGATCTGGACTTTCTGGAGCTGGAATTTTCTACAAGCTCCAAAATCTTGGAAACGGTGGATTCCCCAAATTCCTTGGTGGTTTCGATCTTCAAAAGCCCTGTCATATTGATACAGCCGCTGATCACTTCATCGCCAGCCTTGGCGTTTCTGGGAAGGCTTTCCCCTGTAAGAGCGCTGGTGTTCAGGCTTGAACTTCCCTCTGTGACAACACCGTCAATGGGGATCTTTTCTCCCGGCTTTACCAGGATCACAGTACCGATCTCTACCTCGTCCGGGTCTACCTGAACCAATTCTCCGTCCCGTTCCACATTGGCATAATCCGGACGGATATCCATCAGCTCACTGATGTTTCTTCTGCTCTTACCGACCGCATAGCTCTGGAACAGTTCCCCAATCTGATAAAAGAGCATAACCGCTGTGCCTTCCTTGTAGTCCCCCAAAAGAATTGCACCTACGGTTGCTACTGCCATCAGGAAATTTTCATCAAAGACCTGACGGTTCATGATGCCCTTTCCTGCTTTTTTCAAAATGTCATAACCAATGATCAGGTACGGAATCATAAACAGTGCAAACCGCAGCCATCCTTCTATGGGAAGCTGAGATAATATCACCAGCAAAACTGCAGAGATCACTATTCGGATCAATACCTTTTTTTGCTTTTTATTCATACGCTCCTCCGTTCCAAAAGCCTAAGCCTTTCTCTATAAAAAGATCTCGCAGTCATCTTCCACCTTTTTGCAGTTCTTTAATACGTCCTGCATAACGGCTCCCTGATCTGCTCCTTCTTCAAACTCAACGATCATCTTCAGTGTCATAAAGTTTACGGTTGCATCCTTTACACCGGCTGTATTCTTGGCAGCCTCCTCCATTTTGTTTGCGCAGTTTGCACAGTCAACATCAATCTTATAAGTTTTCTTCATGGTCTTATCCTCTTTCTTTATATTTCAAGTTCTTTCATATGAACAATTATTCATATGTTTGATTGTATTATACCACTGCCATTCTTTCTGTCAATACCATTTTAAAGAAAAAACTGCATTTTAAAAAGAAAACTACATTTCTGTTTTCACAAAAATGCAGTCTTGTAAATTTTATCTTTCTCTTTATTTCTTTTTATGTTTCCTTTGCTTCTACCCTAAGTCCCAGCTTTGCGGCCACGCCAAAATACCCGTACATGGTTTCCTCATCTGTCAAAACAGGAGTATAGTCTGTTCCTGCCGGGAAGGTCAGCTCATACTTCATATTCCGGTATTCAAACTGCACCTTCACAGTTACATCGCTCCGCTCTGCCATCTTCTTTAACAGATAATCGCTGATGGTGTAAAGCTTGCCGGCATCATAGGTAACGCTTCCGTTTTCCGGCGCTTCCTTTATCTTTCCATAAAGATCCTTCACAGTTGCAACCCCTGCTGGAATTGCATGGGACTCTTCCACCATACCGCAGCTGGTACACAGATATTGCTCCAGTCCATCTACGCCAACCTGGGGATCAAGAGTTGTCACCCATTGGAAGGAATGTTCGTGTTTTTCAACCCCCCCCTAGCTGTTCGCCAGGCTCCTCAACCATCTGTGATGCGGAATGTGATGCGGGCTGTGACTGTGGCTGCTGCCCTGAAGGCTGTTGCCCTGTCGGCTGCTGCCCTGAAGGCTTCCCTTCGGTGTATTTGTCGAAACAAAACTTATATTCTCCCTTGGCCCAATCACCACTATAAGATGTTAAAATATATTTTTCTGTATTATTACCTTCGATTTTAAATATATAAAAAAATATTTCTTTTTGAGTTTCAGAGTAAGAAGGAATGCCTTCTATAATATAATAAGAAGTAGGCCAAGCCGCTTTAATTTCAACAGTCTCTCCCCCGGAAACCACAAACCTATTTACATACTCGCTGTTCACATCTTTGTTACAATCAATCACCTTATCTGCCGCAAACACCGTCATACTTGCCCCAAGCATTACCATACATGCCAGAAGCAATCCCAGAAGTCCTCTTTTTTTCATTTTCTTTCTCTCCTTTTACTCTTGTCACTGGTTTTGATCCAATCACCTAAGTCAATTATATTTTATCAGTTTTCTTCCGGGAGTACAATCTTATTCAGCGGGGATCAGCAGGCATCTTCAGCGGTTATCAGCAGGCGTTATAGTCAGGCTTCCTACCTGGGATTTTTCACCTGGTCTCCTACAAACCAGTAATCGCAGATCTTTCCGCCGGATGCCAGGGTCTGATCCCGGTAAAGCACTGCGTGCTTTGTCTCGGCTGTGCAGTAGTCCAGATCGCACATCACCGGAAGGATCTCCATAAAACCATATTTCCTTGCATAGGCTTCCATGGGGCATCTGGTAAAGTAATAGTAAATGCCGTCCTGATGCTTTTCTTCATCGAAATGATAATCCCAGGAATGCTCCTGATACTGCGGATGGGCCTCCTGCCAAGCTGCCATATCATGAAACATCTTCTTCATCTTTTCCAGATCCTCGGGCTTATTCATATCCACTCCGCCCTTGATCCTTCTTACCAGAGGGTTCTGCATCATTTCCCTGGTCACGATCCGGAAATCATCTGCCGTGATCTTTCCGTTTGCTGCCTTCCAGATGGCCATAAACACAAAGCCCATATAAATGTTGGCTGCCATGGGATTATCCGAGCCAATGTCCTCCACCTGGGAAAGCATTTCCCGATAAATGCCCCGTCCCTGTCTAATCCACGTTTTTGTCTGCTCTTTCCCGTACCTGCGTATCATTGGTTTTTTGACAAACATTGAAATCATAGTGTAATTGCTTCCCTTATACTTCAGCATGCTTTTCATCCTCCCTTACAAAGTATTGAAATCCCACCTGATAAAAGGACTGGATCTCCATCATTGTTTTCATGATCTGGCGGCGGTCCCCACAGCTTAAGATCACCTTCGTGAGCATGGAATAATAGGCCCCCATCAAAAGAGTAAATGTCATGTCATCTGCTGCCAGCCACAGTCTGTCACTGTGGACATTTTGTCCGCTTATGGCTACCATGTTTTCCAGAAAATGCTCATACCTGGTTCCATCTGCCTTTATCAGGATCAGCCTCAGCTCCTCCTGATGCTCCAGAAAGTAGTCTACCGCTTCCGGCAGCTTTTCTTCAAAGCATTCTGTCAAATGATTCATGCGTTGCCTGGGCGGATATTTCCTTACTGCCTCATAGATCCCCTTCACATAGTTCTCAATGTAGGCTGCCATTTCTCCCACCAGATCCTCAAATAATTCCTCTTTGGAAGCATAATACCCATAGAAGGCTCCCAGTGTGAACCCGGCCTCGCTTACAATCTTCCTAAGGGACGTCCCTTTAAAACCATGCTCCAGAAATTCCCTCTTTCCAAGCTTGAGAAAAAGAGCTTTTGTGCTGCTGTTTTCTTTCATTTTTCCTCATTTCAATGTAGATTTTACTATTTCTGCCCATAAATATATCACTGATATATATCAGTGATATATTATCTCCCTGCTTTTATCTTGTCAAGCGTTTCCGATCAAAAAGAGCATAGACACGCTCCTTTATTTATCAGGTCTCTAAGATAGAAAAAAGCATGACTACGATCCCCAGCACCACCAGGATCACTCCGGTTGCACGGTTTAAGGTTTTGGGCGTGGCTTTGTTTGCAAAAACGGCCGCCACCCTGGCCCATATCAGCGTAAAGGTCACGCACAGCACCCATACCAGCACATCCGGCATTCCTCCAATGGCGAAATGGGATACCGCCCCGGTAAAGGCCGTAAAGGTCATGATAAACACACTGGTTCCCACTGCAGTCTTCAGCTCATAGCCAAGGACGCTTGTCAGGATCAGGAGCATCATCATACCGCCTCCGGCTCCTACAAAGCCACAGATAAATCCGATCAAAGTCCCACATACCAGGGACTGGATGGCTCTCTTTTTGGCGGACACCCCCTGCATGGCTTCCTTTGTTGTCATCACCGGCTTTACAATAAATTTTATTCCCAGAAGAAACGTCATAAAAACAGAGAAATTCCCCATGGCCGCGGAGGGTACCAGACTGGAAATATAGCTTCCCACAACGGTAAAGACCAGAACGCTTGCCATCATGATCAGTCCGTTTTTCACATCCAGATTTTTATTTTTACCATAGGTATAAGCTGAAACGGCACTGGCCAGCACGTCCGAGGACAGGGCAATTCCCACCGCTATATAAGGGTCAATATGTAAAAAGGTAATCAGCATGGGACTGATCACTGCTGCTGCGCTCATCCCTGCAAATCCCGTTCCCAGTCCGGCTCCCATTCCCGCAAAAAAAGTTACTAAGATCGTGATAAATAATTCCATGTTCTTCATCCTTCCATATGTTTTTGACGCAATCAGTCATTCTTCCGTCCCGCTTAAAAAGACCTGTCAAAGGGGAAGCCTGATCCCATATTTTTCAAGGTCTACCCGTCCGTTTTCCACCTGTACTCCCTCCTGCATAAGGAGCTTTGCCTGAACGCCGCTTCCTCCAAATGCAAATTCTCCGGCCAGCTCTCCTTTGGAATTTACAATCCGGAAGCAGGGAACATGCTCCGGATCGTCATTTTTATGCAGCGCATTTCCTACTGCCCTGGCCATCTTCTTATCCCCTGCCATTTCTGCGATCTGACCGTAGGTAGCCACCTTTCCCTTTGGCACCTTTTTCACTGCTTCATAAATGCGTTTGGTGGGACTGTCTGTGATCAGATCGTAGCTTTCTGCGATCATGCGCCTGACGTCCTGATCCGGGATCGTCCCGTCTAAAATAATGGTGTTCCAATGCTCCTTATTCTGATGCCATCCGGGGATCACCGCCGGAAAAGCGTCCCTCCAAAAATCACGCCATTTGGGATCAGTCTTTACATTTAAATGGATCAGCCCGTCCTTTTCATATGTCCATAAAAATGCTTTTTTACTTCCCTTTACCCTCACAAGCTGCCAGTTCGGATCACGAAACGGCGCCTCCTGATAGGTACCCGGAAAGGAAAGGCCATACTGCAAAGCTTCCTGTCTTGTTTTCAATGAAATTCTTCTCCTTCCTGTTATCCTATGCATGCCCATATAAGGCAAAAAGGCACCCCTCCGAAATTTTTTCGGAAAAGTGCCCCCTCTTTTTAAATTTCCGTTCCTTATTTCAGCTTCCAGATGTCTCTGTTGTATTCCATGATGGTTCTGTCTGATGAGAAGAAACCGGCTTTTGCAATGTTGACCAGCATCATCTTCTGCCACTTCCTGCGATCCTCGTAATCGGCAATAGCCTGATCCTTTACCTTAATATAGTCCTCTAAATCCAGCAGGGTCATAAACCAGTCCTTATTCAGAAGCTCCTTGTAAAGTCTCTCCAGATTTTCCTTGTGGCCTACGGCAAGCGCCTGCTTTCCTACGATAAAGTCAACCGCTTCCTTGATCACAGGGCTCTTCTTGTAGTAATCCCTGGAAACGTAGTCGGCCTTGGCATAATGTTCAATGACTTCTTCCGACTTCGCGCCGAATACATAAATATTGTCTTCCCCTACAAGCTCTGCAATCTCCACATTGGCTCCATCTGCTGTTCCTAGTGTAACTGCACCGTTTAACATGAACTTCATGTTTCCGGTACCGGAAGCTTCCTTGGATGCCAGTGAAATCTGCTCGGAAATATCGCAGGCGGGGATCAGCTTTTCTGCATAGCTGACATTGTAGTTTTCTACCATTAAAACCGTCATATAAGGGCTTACATCCGGATCATGATTTACGATCTCCTGCAAAACAAGCAACAGGTGGATAATATCCTGCGCAATGATGTAAGCAGGCGCTGCCTTTGCGCCAAACAGGAAGGTGATCGGCCTTGCCGGCTTCTTGCCGCCCTTGATCTCCAGATATTTGTGGATGATATAAAGGGCGTTCATCTGCTGGCGCTTATACTCATGCAGACGCTTTACCTGGATATCAAATATGGAATCAGGATTTAAGGTCACGCCCTCTTTTTCCTGTACATACGCTGCCAGTTCCTTCTTTCTGTTCTGCTTGATCTTAAGCAGCTCATCTAAGACTTCCTGATCCTCCTGATACTCCAAAAGCTTCTCCAGCTTATCCGCATCCTTCTTAAAGCCATCTCCAATGGTTTTTGAAAGGAAACCGGTCAGCTCTCTGTTACAGCTCATGAGCCATCTTCTAAAAGTAATTCCATTGGTCTTATTGTTAAATTTCTCAGGATAGATCTGATAGAAGGCATTCAGCTCTGTCTCTTCAAGGATCTTCGTGTGGATGGCAGCCACTCCGTTGACTGAAAAGCCATAGTGGATATCAATGTGCGCCATATGCACCCTGCCGTCCTCGTCAATGATCTGCACCCTGGGATCCTGATACTTTGCCGCTACTCTCTTATCCAGCTCCTTGATATAAGGAACTAACTGGGGAACTACCTTTTCCAGATATTTCAAAGGCCACTTCTCCAGCGCTTCCGCCAAAATGGTGTGGTTGGTATAAGCACAGGTCCTGCTGACCACTTCAATAGCCTCATCCATGGTAAATGCCTTTTCCTCCACCAGGATCCTGATCAGCTCCGGGATCACCATGGTGGGATGGGTATCATTGATCTGGATCACGGCATGCTCATACATCTTGCGCAGATCGTACTTCTTTTCCTTCATCTCGCGCAGGATGAGCTGGGCTGCATTGGATACCATGAAATACTGCTGATAAATACGAAGCAGGTTACCAGCCTCGTCTGAATCATCCGGGTACAAAAACAGGGTCAGATTTTTCTCAATGGCTTCCTTATCAAAATCAATGCCCTTCTTTACCAGGCTTTCATCTACGGACTCAATATCAAACAGGCGGAGCTTATTGACACCACTGTCATATCCTGCGACATCAATGTCATACAGTCTGGAAACTACCTTTTTCTTTCCAAAATATACATCAAAGCTTACATCCGTTTTCGTCAGCCAGGAATTTTCTTCGATCCAGTCGTTCTTTTCTGCCGTCTGCAGTCTGTCCTTAAATACCTGCTTGAACAGTCCAAAATGATAGTTTAATCCAATGCCCTCTCCGGGAAGCCCCAGAGTTGCAATGGAATCCAAAAAGCAGGCTGCAAGTCTTCCCAGACCGCCGTTTCCAAGAGAAGGCTCCGGCTCGATCTCCTCGATCCTGGAAAGCTCTTTTCCCTTTTTCTTTAAAACCTCTTCCAGCTGATCATAAATTCCCAGATTGATCAGGTTATTGGATAACAGCTTTCCGATCAGAAACTCTGCGGAAATATAATAGATCTTCTTTTCGCCCTGGTTGGCATCGGAAACTGCCATCAGTCTCTTGGTCAGAACCAGAACTGCGTAGTAGGTCTCCTGATCGGTCAGTTCCTTCACTGATTTCCCGAACATTTCTCCTGCCACTTCTTCTAACTGCTTTTCCAGATTTAAAACCAGAATGTCCTTCATTAAATTTGTTTGCGTTGCCATAAGGCCCTCCTCCTATGATAAAACAAAATCATCCCTGTGGATGTTCTTTTCTCTTTGACATTGAAAGTGTAACATAAGAAAACGTTTTCCGCAAGTGTTTTCCATATATTTTTTTATCTCTAGCAGATAATATCCTCATATTTCATCCTTACCAGTGTATGCTCACAGATGACCTTGCGTCCCTTTTCTCCCGAAAGAAGCAGGGAAAGCTCTTCCATGGCTTTCCGGGACAGTCCTGAAAAATTCTGGCTGACGGTGTTCATCTGTTTTCCTACATAGCCCATAAGGATGATCCCGTCAAATCCGCAGACCGGGCGGAAAATATCCATTTTGATCAGCGCCTTCATGGCCCCGATAGCCATCAGGTCCGAAGCACAGACCACCGCATCCTTCTTTTTGGCATATTTCAGGGTCAGATTTCTGGCCTGCAGCTCCGAAAAATCACCATTTTTCACCAGAACGGGAAGAGAAAGCTCCTTTGCAAGCTGCTGCATTCCAAGGAGACGTTCATCCGTCACATAGCTGTTGCGTTTTCCTGCAAGGTACAGAACGCTTTTGCATTTATTTTCCTGGATCGTCTTTTTTGCCACCTCATATTGTGCCCTTCGATGGTCGATAGTGATAAAGGAGGTGTTTTCATTTACAAAGGGAGCGTCCACCACAACACACTTGAACTCCTGCCGCTCTAAAAGCTGGCTGATGACCGTATCGTCTTTGGAAACGCCGTAAATAATGATCCCGGTAATGCTTTGGGATTTCAAATACCGGATCAGCTCCTCCACCGTTTTATCCCGGAACATAAAAAAGAAAAGCGTGATCACATCCAAATTCAGCTCCATTGCCTTGTCTAAAGCCCCGGATATATACTGCATTCCGATCTCATCCACTGCCTGGGTTTCCTTGTGAAGATTGATCAAAAGCGCAACTCTGCCCGCCTGTTTGGAGGAGAGCGCCGCCGCCACGGAATTCGGTACAAATTTCAGTTCCTCTACCGCTTTGTTTACCTTCTGCTTCGTTGCTTCACTGACGTTGGGATAATGATTCAGAACCTTTGAAACAGTTGAAATTGCCACTCCGGCATGATCTGCCACATCTCGGATCGATACCATAAATCTTATTATCCTCTCTTTTTTCTCTCGCATCTTTTTCTTATTCTGATAAGAAATCGTTTTCCGCGCCTTTTATTCTAACGGAAAAAAGAGCAAAAAGCAAGAGCGTAAATGCTCTCTGCCTCACATCTACGCTCTTTTTCCCTTACTGCTGTTTACTGCTGATCATTTAAAACCTTCTCAATGACCTCTTTTACCTCATCCGGCTCATAGGGCTTGGAAATGAATTCCGCCGCTCCGTACTTGATCGCCTGGATCATCTTTTCTTTCTGGCCTGCCGCTGTGATCATGATCGCCTTTACATGATCGTCGCTCTTTTTGATGAGCTGAAGAGCTTCCAGTCCATCCATCTTCGGCATTGTAATATCAAGGGTCACAAGTTCAGGCTTCAGTTCCTTATACTTTAAATATCCGTCTTCGCCGTCCTTTGCTTCCGCAATTACCGTATGTCCGGCATCTTCTAATATTTCTTTGAGTATTTTACGGGATGTTCTTGAATCATCCACAATCAGAATATTTGCCATCTTTCTTATTTCCCCCTCCTTTTATTTTAATTCTAATTTATGTCCTATTGCAATGATGAACTGCACCCACTGCCCTTTGATCCTGAGCGGCAGCACCAGCATTTCCTCACCGACTACCTTCTGGATCTGTGCTGAAAACTCCGGCGGGCAAAGCTCCATGGAAATGCCCTTCTGGCTTAAAGCAGTAGCATTCAGTCCATTGATGCAGTTTAAAAGCTCGCCAATCGCATCCAGGGCATCCTCATCCACCTGCTTAAAGTCTTCCTTGCCAAATACAGATGCCGTCTGCAGCATTGCCTGTCCTTTTCCGGCCATACCACAGATCAAAAAGGGCTTTCCCTCTACAAGCTGCAGCGCACACTGATCGGCTGAAAGCTCTCCCGTCAGGTAAGCCTTTCCGGGATAAACTTCATTATCCACACATCTCATGATCGTACGAAGCGCGGTTCCTGCGACCTCAAGATACCTGTCGCATCCTCCCGGAAGATAAAGGGGCAGAATTCTGTCCACATCATCACTCTTCAGATCTTCCAGATCAGAGCCGGTAAGCTGATTTTCCTTCTGGAAATCCTTCATATACTGTTCCAGCTGTTCCACCGTCATCAGCTGCTGGTTTTCCAGTGCCTGCGCAAAAGCAAGGTACGCATTTCCCTGTTTCTTAAGCAGAGCTTCCACCTGACCGGAGGTGAGATATCCCTTTTCTACGGCAATATCCCCAAACCGCTTATCCATCACTGCCTGAAGCCTGTTTACCTTGTCTGCCTCTTCCTGTGTCATCAGGCCCTCTGCAACAGCGATCAGTCCAAGCTTGACTCTGACCTTTTGCTGTTCCCTGAGCAGATCCTTATATTGCTCTGCGGTGATCAGTCCCTGATCCAGCAAATAGTTTCCCACAATACTCGATACCATATCCTCTGTGCCTCCCTTATCCATCTTCTGATAATACCTTACTACTAGAATATAGTATTTTGGCCTTTTCGTCAATCATTCCGGGTGGAAAGGGCTGACAAAATGCGGCCCACTGCGGGGCCGCACCTTATCATCCTTATTTCTTTATTTATGGGCTATAAAGCTGCCAGCTCTTTTCCAAGAGTCCTGCAGGCTTCCAGTGCTTCCTCATCCGGCATTTCCTGGCAGATCACGCCCTCGCCGCCTACCACTGTAGCTCCTGCTGCGTTCATCCGGTCTACCCAGTCTCTCATCCACTGGCCGTCTCCCCATCCATAGGAGCCGAAAAGACCGATCTTCTTTCCCGCTGCAAAGGCTTCCACCTCTGATACAAAGGGTTCCATTTCCCCTTCTTCAAGCACCTCTGCGCCCATAGCCGGACAGCCCATTGCAAAAATGGCTTCCTCTTTCAGATCCTCTGCCTTTATGCCGCCTACATAGATCACTTCGGCTTCCTTTCCCGCAGCGGTTATTCCCTCGCCAACTGCCTGTGCCATGGCCTGGGTGTTTCCTCCCTGGGTCCAAAATACCACATAAATCTTACTCATTTTTACCATCCTTTCCTCATTCCACTGGTCGAAGCAGCGGGTGTTGTCATGCGTTCACGCACATTTTATAATTTACCATTCTCCTGGGCGCCATACCGTTGCAGACATCTATGATCTCATCCATATGCATTCCGCAGGACAAAAGCTGAACCAGATTTTCCCTTGCGTAGTCAAATCTCTGAAACAGCAGCTTTTTCCACTCCGGGTTGTGATATACCTTCCACTCCCCTGCATACAAAAAGTCTCTGCCCTCATGTGTGATAAAGCCCTCCACATCCTCCGGCGGATAGCCCAGCAGAAGCCCCATCTCATGAGGAAAGCTTCTTTTTTGGGCAAGATATTCCTGATAACGTCTGCGGAAGCTTTTCAGGATCTCATTTAAAGAAGCATTTCCATATCCAAACTGCTGCAGCAGCTTAGCTGACGGTTCCTCCATAAAAAACTGTGTCAGTCTTTCCTTCTGATAAAGGAGAAGTGTGATCCGTTCTCCCGCCATTCCCAATGGAAAAGCTGTAATACAGCTCTCTTTTATGATCTCCAAAACCTCCCGGCAGCTGCTTGTTTTGATGCTGAGAAGATTGGACACCTTAAGACCGGTGATCAGCGGCGCGCATTGCAGGGCTAACTGAAGCTCTGCATCCTCGGTCTCCATTTTCTGTATTGTCTCCCAAATTTCCTGGCTCAAACCTCTTTCTCCTTCCTTGTAACTAACGCTTTACATGAAAAGCGTCCATTCCGGTAATGGCCTGTGCAATCACCGTATTGATGTTTTCTACTGCCTTTTGCACGCCCTTTCCGCCGTATCTGCTCTTGTCTCCATCCCGAAGCTCCAGCGCTTCAAATTCGCCGGTAGAAGCTCCGCTTGGTGCTGTTCCTCTGGCTACCGTTCCGTCTGCCAGCGTAATCTCTGCTTCCACAGTAGGATTTCCTCTGGAATCCAGGATCTCCCGTCCAATTACCTTTTCAATTTCCATATAAGTATTCATTTTACAGACACTCCTTCTCCTTTGAGCACTCCGGCCGGAAGCTTCCTTCCGGCGATCCGTATATTCAGCAGCTATACGGATTTGGAGTACACATGATTTATTCTTTTGGTTAGTTGTAGCTAACTCATGTTTAGAATACAAGGTCTTACTTCAAAAAGCAAGACCTGATAATGAGAGCTTTTCTCAATCTTTTTGAAGAAGCTGATCCAGCTGTCTGCCGATCTTTTCTCTGGATGTGATCTGCACTGCTGCGATCCCAAGCTTTTGTGCTGCCTCCACGTTTTCCGCCCTGTCGTCAAAGAACAGGCATTCCGAGGGATTCAGCCCATATTTTTGAAGCAGAAAGCTGTAGATCCCAGGATCCGGCTTTGTCTTATGGATCTGATAGGAGATCACCCCGCCGTCCAGATCATTTAAAAAACCGGCCCCTGCCGTATGCTTGTCAAACAGTTCCTTGCAATAGTTTGACAGCAGATAAATTCCATAGCCCCGCTTTTTTAATGCTTCTATTTTGTCCCAAAGCTCCGGCCTTTGAACCACCATAAGCTGTGCATTTCTTAAAAACCAGGCGATCACCTCGCTGTCCTCTGGAAACAGAGCCTGATATTCCCGGATGGCCTCTTCCACGGAAATTTCTCCGGCATCCAGCTCTCTCCACTGCCTTGCTTCAAACAGCTCCGGCCCGATGCGCTCTGCAGCCGCCCCCGTCACCCCATGATCGTAAAGCATTTCCCGCCAGCGATATTCGATCAGCACATCTCCCACATCAAAAATAAGATTTTTTATCATTGGTCTCCACTCTCCTTTTCAGTTCAGGCAGCACCGTCCCCAGCATAGTCAGAAAGCACGCGCTTCCCCCCAGCAGATTGGAAATAGGCTCCGCCCAGAATACGCCGTCCACTCCCATCCCGATCCTGGGAAGGAGCAGGGTAAGGGGAACTACAATAAAGGCTTTCCTCAGCAGGGAAAAGAACACTGCCTTCCGCGATTTTCCCAGGGCCACAAACACGCTCTGCCCCGTAAACTGCAGGGCCATAAAGCAAAATCCAAAGAAATAAATATGCAGCGCCGGCACCCCTTTTTCGATCATTACCGGATCGGAATTGAAGATCTTAATAAAGAACTGGGGGATCACCTTCAGGACGCCCCATATAAAAAGGGTATAAAGCACACACACTGCAGTAATGAACTTAATCGCCTTTTTTACCTTATCGTATGCCCTCTCTCCATAGTTAAAGCTCATAACGGGCGAGGCTCCATTGGTAAAGCCATGTACCGGCAGGGTGCAGATCTCTCTTACGGAGTTTAAAACCGTCATGACCCCCACATAAATATCCCCTCCATAAAGCTGCAGGGTGGTATTGCAGACCACCTGCACAAGGCTGTTGGTAAAGGACATGATAAAGCCGGAAACTCCAAGAGCCACAATGCTCTTTGCCCTTTGAAGGGACAGCTTCAGCATCCCTCCCGTAAGCCGCAGGGGCACTTTCTTTCCGGTGAGAAAGGCCATGACCCAGACTGCGGAGCAAAGCTGGGAAAACACGGTGGCCACAGCTGCTCCCCGTACTCCCATGTGAAAGCCGAAGATCAGAATGGGATCCAGTATCATATTGATGACCGCCCCGATCAGCACAGAAAGCATGCCCACATTTCCAAAGCCCTGACTGTTGATAAAGGGATTCATCCCCACCGCGATCATAACAAAGACCGTGCCCATAAGATAGATCCTGATATAATCTGCCGCATAGGGAAGGGTCACCTCGCTGGCCCCAAAAAGCTGTAAAACGGGGCGGTAGCCTATCAGACCCGCCACTGTGAGCACCACTCCCGTCCCCACTAAGAGCACAAAGGAATTTCCCATGAGCATCCCTGCTTCCCGGTCATTTCCCCTGCCCCTTTCCATGGCGCAAAGCGGCGCTCCTCCATTTCCGTACAGAAGCGTAAAGGCATTAATCAGGGTAATGATGGGAAAGCACAGCCCCACTCCCGTAAGGGCCATGGTTCCCACCTCCGGGATCCGGCCAATATACATTCTGTCCACCACATTATAAAGAAGGTTCAGAAGCTGCGCCATAATCATGGGCAGCGCCACTTCCATAATATTACGGTATACATTTCCCGTTGAAAAATCCGTCTGATGTACTTTCAAAATGCTTCCTCTATTCCTCCCCTTCGCTAAAAGGAGAAATCTCATCCAATTTTATAATATCCTCTACCCGGATTTGTGTTCCATCCTCCGAAATGATCTGCTTTTCATAGGCATCAATCTTTTTCAGGCGGCAGCGCTTCTGAACATATCTTCCGCCCTGCTTTTTTTCATCGGGCACAAAATAAGTAAGGAGGATTTCCGGCCGTTCCTTTATCCTCTCCTCCAGAAAATGAAGCCGCTCATCTAACGCCTCCCTTTCATATTCATCCTGCTCGGACTTTTCCTGGGTAAGACGCTCTGTTTCCCGTATGGCGTCCTCATATCCTGTAAGCGCCGCAAAGGGGGCAAACTGTGCTGCCCGGTTCTCTGCCGGCATGGGAATATGGTTTTCAGAAACAGGACGGGACAGATATAGAATATCATTGTATGGATTTTCTGTCATCTTCTTCCTCATTTCTGCGCACGCTTTTTGCGCATGCCGAGTTTGTGTCAAGTGCGCGCAGACACAAATCTCGCGATTGAAAAATTTTATTTTTCAGTCTTTTCCTCCCCTGAAGGCTGTTTTCCTGCGCGGTGTCCGCCGATCTGTTCATTGCGCTCTCTGGCGGTGGCTCCTTCCAAAAGACTCATCCCCTTGATAACGGCATTCTTTCCAAACTTCTTCTTGATGGAAAGCATAGCCTCCTGCACCTTGCGTTCCCGGAGGAGTCTTTCCTTTTCTTCCTGCTGCTGTCTGTCTCTCTGCTCGTAATCTGTAAAAAGACTGAGCTGTTCAAAAACCGGTGTTTTTGCCGCCAGCTCCTCTTCTTTTACATTGTTGACTCCAATAGTCACTCTTCGTACCAGAAGCTCCGGGCATATGATCTGCTCAAAAAGCTTCATCACTGCCTGGATCAGGATCCTTGCAGAGGAGGAAGGCTCCTTCAGGTTCGCCGTCCCGTGTGCAGGCTTTGGAACCTGTCTTCCATAAGAATCTGTGACAATGGGGCCGTGATAGCTTCTGCGGATCTCCTGCTTTGACAGATTTTCAATGTCATAGCCGATCGTCAGGGTAAGCTGGGCTGTTACCAGCCTTTTTTCCACAAGATCCAGGGCGATCCCATCTGTCATTTCCTGTACAACGATCCTTGCCTTTTCATAGGAATAAGGGCATTTCAGCACCTGTCCTGCGCTGAAGCTGCTGCTCTCCGGCCTGTAGGCCTTGATCTGCGCCATGGTGCAGGGCTCATAACCCCAGGCATGGTCGATCAGAAGCTCGGCATTGACTCCAAACAGCTGATACAAAAGCTCTTCGTTATGATATTCCCCGGCTTTCCCCAGGGAGCATCTTGCAATATCCCCCATGGTATAAAGCCCGTTTTCCATAAGCTTTTTGGCATAGCCCCTTCCTACCCGCCAGAAATCTGTGATAGGCTTATGGGTCCATAACTGCTCCCTGTAAGAAATTTCATTTAGCTGCGCGATCCTGACCCCATCCTCATCAGGAGCCACATGCTTTGCCCCGATATCCATTGCAACCTTGCAGAGATACAGATTGGTGCCGATCCCTGCTGTTGCCGTAATCCCTGTTTCCTTCAGTATGACGCCAATGATCTCCTTGGCAAATCCTCTTGCATCCTTTCCACTGGCTGTAAGATAAGCCGTCACATCCATAAAGACCTCGTCAATGGAATACACATGGATATCCTCCGGCGCCACATATCGTAAATAAATCTGATAGATTGCAGCGCTGCACGCCATGTAATGTGACATCTGAGGCGGCGCAATAAGATAGTCCACCGCAAGAGCCGGATCTTCTTTTAATTCTTCATCAAAAACAGAGCTCCCTTTCAGCTTATGAAAAGGCGCTCTGCTCCTTCTGTCTGCATTTACCTGCTGCAGCCTTTGTATGACCTCAAAAAGCCTGGCTCTCCCCGGAATGCCATAGGCCTTTAAGGAGGGCGAGACTGCCAGACAAATGGTTTTTTCCGTTCTGCCTGCATCTGCCACTACCAGATTGGTCTTTAAGGGATCAAGTCCCCTTTCTGTGCATTCCACGGAAGCATAAAAGGATTTCAGGTCAATGGCTATATAGGTTCTTTCTGCCATACCGCTTTTCATGTCCACATGCTTCTCCCTCTTAATCAGGGATTTTTCAATCTTCCTCCTGCATAAAGGCACTTCCCTTTATATGTTCACAACATGCACTTCATTTCCATTATTTTGGATCAGCTTTATCAGATCGTCTGTCTCCATCCATACCGTTGCCGTATTATCATTGGGATGCACGCCGATCTTATTACCGGCAAGCTCTGCATCCAGATAGAACTGAACCTGATGCTCCGGATCATTCAAAAGTCCCAGCGGAGATACAGCTCCCGGGGTCAGCCGCATGTACTCCAACAGGTCGGCTTCCGATGCAAAAGACAGGTTCCGCAAGCCGTTTTGTTTGCGGAATTCCTTGAGATCTACCCGCTTTTCTCCTTTTACCGTGATCAGATAATAATTTCTTTTTTTGTCATCTCGTACAAAAAGGTTTTTTGCTTCCGAGTTTGGATATGGAATATCAATTTGTGCTAATTCGGCCATATTGTAAACAGCTTTGTGTTCTGTAATTTCGTGCCAAATGTTAATTTTTTTCAGGTAATTATATATTTCGAGCTTATTCATAATTTATTTCCCATAAATAGATTTAATTTTCTAAATATTATATGAAATAAGTTAATTAACAACAATGATTTTATAAACTTTCAGTCGTTTTGATATATAAAAAACCTTTATACGGTTTTATTTTGGGCGGAAAATCAAAAAGGATTACAATGGGTGCAAAAGCCGGCAGGGATTGAATCTGATTACGGAAAAAAGATTATGGTTGGCCGCGGTACAGGAGGAGACAGAGCCCGTATGGCGTCTCATATGCCCATGTCGCGGATGAAACGTGTGCCTGAAATGTAGCCGTTGCGGAATTTGCCGCGCACTTCAATCAGATGGTTGTTGAATTTGCGCCATTTGTTGACGGTAGAACGGTTTTTGGTAAAATCCAGGGCGATATTTGCGGTACCGCTTCTTTCTGCCCGTTCGTTGTAGCCGTCCATGCTGCAGTTGGAACTGCCGACGCCAAAGTCGTCCCGCGCCAGACGGATGTAGCCGCGGCCTCCTTCTTCAAAATAAGTTCCGCACCAATTTTCGGTTTCGGCATCGGCGAAACCGGCAAAACTAAAGCTAAGGCATAGGAACAGCGTCAGCAAAGCAAGTTTTTTCATTGCGGAATTTCCTCTTAAAAGTTAATTTTCAGTTAATACATAAGCTGTTTTTGTTTAGTTGTCAAGTATTTTGTCTATAATATTTTGGTGATTTTGGTATATATAAAAGATAACCCGGCATATTAAAAACGGCTGCCGTCTGGCCGAAATGGGAGGGAAAGGGAATAGTGAGGAAAGGGGGGAGAAGCGGCGAGGATAGGGCTGGAAGGTGGAGGGAAATGGGCGGGGAATGGGCTGAAAATGGAGGGCAAGGGACAGGAAAGGGAGGAATACAAGGATACACAAAAAAAGCCGCTTCAAAAAGAAGCGGCCAGACAAGAAAGGCAGGTGCACCGAAGGAGCGTTTTGCGCCAGTCCTAAAGATAGTTTCCGGCAGTGAGGGATTTCCAACGCTTCAGGAGATGATTTCCGAAGCCGGCGCTTCCACGTAGCAGTTTTTAAAAACAGCGGCAGAGATGCCATAAATATCGTTTCGCGACGCGTGCAGATAATCGCCGGGGCTTAAATATTGAGGCCCGTCGTGCCAAGGCAGTTCAAGGCGCATATTTTCCTCGACAATGATAAATGCATGAAGGTTTTTGTCTGATCCGCGGCGGCTGAAACAATAAACGAGTTTTCCGCTACAGGGCCGGTTTAATACGGAAGTGATGAATTCCTGCAGTTCTTCGTAAGTGTACGTTTTCATAATGCTTATAATTTACAGTAATATCTTTATAATTTAAAAAACGGTTTATAATAGCGAAAAAGGATAAAAAAGCAAGTATTTTCCGGCGAAAGACGAAAAAAGTTTTGACAAAAGAAAGGGGGCAGCGTATAATTTTAACGCAGGCCGACAGGAACCGAAAACGGCTTATGAAGCGGCGAAACCTGCCGGGCGGCTCTATATTCGGAGAAATTGCGGGGCGTTTGGCCGATACGGAACGGCGTCAGGGGAACAGGAGCGCATATATGGCGGAATTTATTGACATAACGGAACCGAGAAGCCCGCTGGGAACGGAAAACATCCTCCGGCCGTATAAACGCGGCGAGGCCGAAATTACTGTCGATGTCTGTACGGGAGTGCTCAGGGGGACGAACTTTGCCAGAAGCATTCGCGATATGCTGGGGTGTGTAGAAAAAATTCCGCAAGAGAAAATGCCGGAATTCCGCGAGATTATCTTATCCGTATTTTGCGGGCGGGAACAGCCTGACGACATTCTGGAGCTGGGCGCAAAAATAGCTGCGGCCGCCGGGTGCGCGTCTGAATTGACGGCTTTGCCGAAGGATATTGAAGTACCGGCGGGAGAATCCGGCGGGCGCATGTGCCTGATGTCGGCACCGGTAAAAAGACGAAGACTGGATTTGACGGTGTCGGAAGGCGACTATCATTTTAACAATGTCGATTTCGGCGCTTATGACAGGTTATGCGTTTATCCCCGACCGGACAGCTATGGCACGGGGTGGAAAACGGTTACTTTCGACGGGTGTAAAAATTTTCCTAAAGAAACGGATTTTAGCAGAGTACGCTATATCCTGTTGGACCATTGCCGGCTGGAAAGCGTGTCGGGTTATAAGTTCAGCCGGGACTGCGAGGTTCGTTTCGGCGGTTTTGCACCGGTTGACGGGCTGCCGGCAGACAGGGATTTCCGGGGGCTGAAAAAAGTTTATTTTGATTGCTGCCGTTATGAGGAAGGAGATGCCAAGCCCCGACCCGGGAATGATGTAGGGGAGCATCGTCAGGAGTTTGCGCCCATATTGCGCGATTTGAAAATTTTCCTTTGGAAACCTTGGCGGAGGCGGATGAAGCGTATTTTACGGGAATGGACTTTCAGGGATGTCGGGAACTGCCGTTTAAAGAAGGGGCAGCGCTGGCAATCAGCGGCAGTTCAAATATGGGAACAGGAATGATTGACTGCAAGCGTTACCGCAGGATAAAATTGTATGCGCTTAGAACTCTGCCGGAAGGAACTGTTTTTTCCTTTCGCAAAGGGGCGTCCGTCAGCCTGAACACAATTCCACTGCCCGAGACAATGGATTTTGCAAATTGCGCGGCACTTGAAATAAAAGATTGCGACTGGAGTGCGGTCAGGAATGTGGATTTTGCCGACGAAGCGCAGTACAAACGATATCGGAATGAACTGCCCGATGCGGCGGAAGTCCGGTATGGCGGATGGAAAGAAAGCGTGCTGCAAAAGTGGCGGCGGAGGTTTGCCGGGCGATGAAACGAAAACCGGCGGGCAAAAAGTACCGCGAGACATTGGGTGAAAAACAGGCGATGTGGAGAAACGATGACGCTGCATTTTAGTTTAAAAGACATATTCGGATTATGTGTGGTTCTGATGATTTGGAATCTGGTGATGCCGGCAGGAACGATATGGACGGCGGCTGCGTATTTCGGCGCGGTGCTGGCGTATCTGCAACGGCAGAGAAGAGTTGCGGCTGAAGACGGCACTTCAGCAGCAGATGGTTTTTCGACAGAGGGGGGCAATCGGCGCGGCGGTTGCGTATTTCGGCGCGGTGTCGGCGTATCTGCGGCGGACGGCATTCTGGCAGCGGCGTTTCTGTTCAACCTGTGGTATGTGCTCGGGTCATGGGGAAACGTGCGGCAATATGACTACTACAACTTTGTCATGCATACGGATTATTTTCTGCAAAACGGGTTCTTTCTGGCGGCGCCGGCGGCATATCTGCAGTCGGTTTATTTCCAACCGCCGCTGTGGGGGCTGGTTTCGGCGGCGGTTACAAAGTTCTGCATGTGGTTTGGCGCGGGCAGGGAAGCGGCGTTTGACAGCGTGCGCTTTGTCAGCCTGTTCTGCATAACTGGGGCGGGGATTGTGTTCTGGCGCCTGCTGAGGGAGTTTAAACTGAAGGACGGGGTGCGGCTCGGGCTGTTTGCGCTGTTTTGCTTTTTTCCGGCGCACGGGATTGCCGCCAATCTGGTCAACAACGATGCGGCGGTTTATTTTCTGATGACGGCGATGATATATTGCGGATACAGATGGTATGTTAGCGGGAGATGGCGCGAGGCACTGGTCTTAGCGGGGCTGCTGCTGGCCGCGGGGCTGG
>ERZ779888.1647-NODE-1647-length-21194-cov-8.675718_pt1 | contig 21194 bp, 15 predicted proteins | sample MGYA00511245_ERZ779888 | MGnify/ENA primary metagenome ERZ779888 (study PRJEB29588, sample SAMEA2155255) | human gut metagenome | biome: human gut; feature: human-associated habitat; material: faeces | place: Denmark | collected 2008/2010 ...
CCTGCGGCGTCAACTTCATCGGCGGCTTTTCCGCTCTGGTGCAGAAGGGCTGCACCACGGGAGACTGGAAGCTGATCCGCTCCATCCCCGAGGCCATGGCTGCCACCGAGCGGGTGTGCGCCAGCGTGAATGTTGGCTCTACCAAAGCGGGCATCAACATGGATGCCGTTGCGGAAATGGGTCGAATCATCAAGAAAACCGCCGAGCTGACTGCGGATAACGACGGCCTTGGCTGCGCCAAGGTGGTGGTGTTCGCCAACGCCGTGGAGGATAACCCCTTCATGGCCGGTGCGTTCCACGGCGTGGGCGAGCCGGAGTGCGTGCTGAATGTGGGCGTTTCCGGCCCCGGCGTGGTGTACCACGCTTTGCAGAACGTGAAGGGTCAGCCCTTTGACGTGGTGGCTGAAACCATCAAGAAGACCGCTTTCCAGATTACCCGTATGGGTCAGCTGGTGGGCAAGGAAGCGTCCCGCCGTCTGGGCGTACCCTTCGGAATCGTGGATTTGAGCCTTGCGCCCACTCCCGCCGTGGGGGACAGCGTTGCCCGTATCCTGGAGGAAATGGGGCTGGAGGTCTGCGGCACCCACGGCACCACGGCTGCCCTTGCCATGCTGAACGACGCGGTGAAAAAGGGCGGCGTCATGGCGTCCAACCATGTGGGCGGCCTGTCCGGCGCGTTTATCCCCGTGTCCGAGGACGAGGGCATGATCGCCGCCGCCGAGGGCGGCACGCTGTGCCTTGACAAGCTGGAAGCCATGACCTGTGTCTGCTCCGTGGGGCTGGACATGATCGCGGTCCCCGGCGATACCTCTGCGGCGACCATTTCCGCCATCATTGCGGACGAAGCGGCCATCGGCATGGTGAACACCAAGACCACCGCCGTGCGTATCATCCCCGCCCCCGGCAAGACCGTAGGCGACCGGGTGGAAATGGGCGGATTGCTGGGCAGCGCCCCGGTGATGCCGGTGCACGACAAGGCCAGCGAGGACTTCATAGCCCGCGGCGGCAGAATTCCCGCGCCGCTGCAAAGCCTGAAAAACTGACTTTTGGAGAGGTGTAACAATGGCACTTTTTCGGTTAGATAGACGGCGGGCTTTCATCGGCCTGGGGATTGGCATACTTGCACTGATAGCATGCGGCATTTTGAATTCCTGGAAAGCAGGATTTTTGTTCGCGATGGCCTTTTTGCTGGCAGGATGTGTGAAAATTACGCCTAAGCACCCAGCAATCCGGTTCGGACTGAACGCAGTGTGGGGTGTGGTGTGCATTTTCGTCTCCTGCGCCCTTCCGACTATGATGATTTCCAACAGCAGCTATCTGAATATCGGCTATTATCGGATTGCCATGAATTTTATTTGTGTCGCAGTGGTTTATGGTATTTTCTTAACGGCTTTTGGGGAGATCAAGCGTGCAGTGGCAGTGGCTTCCGGGCTACTCTTGATCATGGCAACAGCAAATACGTTCGTGTTCCAGTTCCGGGGCAATGAGTTAAAGCCCATGGATTTCTTTTCCATTAAAACTGCATTGAACGTGGCGGGACAGTACACCTTCCGGATTTCGTCCCAGATGCTTCAAGGATGGCTGCTTTGGTTGTGGACGGTATTTTGCCTTGGCTCTTTGCCGCCCTCCGATCCGGGGATCCGGAAACGTTGGCTCCGATCGGCAGCGGCTATTGCCTCCTGTTTGTGCGCATTTCTGCTCTGGCGATGGACGCCGGATGTCCGCACCAACAATTGGAGCAACGGCGGTTCAACCAGCAATGGATATTATCTGAACTTTTACACCGGTGTCCGGGACTGCTTTGCGCAAAAGCCGGAGGGCTACTCTCCGGAGGCAGTGGAGGAGATTGCATCGCATTATACTGAGCAGAGAGAGGGTGCAGCATCCAAGCCCAATATCATTGTGATTATGAACGAGTCCTTTGCGGACTTCCGAGTTTTGGGAGGCAAACTGCGAACGAATCAGCCGGTGACACCCTTTTTCGATTCTCTTCAAAATAATGCCATTCGGGGCTATGCGTTGACGTCTGTCTTCGGCGGCGTCACAGCAAACTCGGAATTTGAATTTCTTACCGGCAGTTCCATGGCAAATCTGCCTGCGGGTACTGTACCGTACCAGCAGTACGTAACCGAGGACATTTATAGCCTGCCGTGGTTGATGAGTGCGCTGGGGTATTGCAGTGTGGCAACCCATCCCTTCAATGCCAGCGGGTGGAATCGTCCGGCGGTGTACCCAAGATTGGGATTTGCGGAAAGCACATTTGTTGATGCCTATCCCTATAAGAAGCTGGTTCGGGAATTTGTTAGCGATCAAGAGATGTATGAGTATGTCCTGAATACTCTGACGACATCGGGAGAGAAGCCGCAATTCCTGTTTGGCATCACCATGCAGAATCATGGAGATTACATTTACATCGGCGACAATTATGAGCAGTCTGTTTTCCTGGAGGGCTATGATGGGGACTATCCCATGGCCGAGCAGTATCTGACGCTGCTGCGGGAAAGCGACAAAGCTCTGGAATACTTTCTGACAGAGTTGGAGAAAGCGCCGGAGGACACGGTGGTTCTGTTTTTTGGCGACCATTTTCCACAGGTTGAGGGTGATTTCTTCCAGGAGGTTCACGGCGGTGCATTTGAGACATTGCCGGAGAAAATGGAGCAGTACATGGTCCCCTTCCTTGTTTGGGCAAACTTTGATATCCCGGAGCAAACGGTGGAATGTACCAGCCTGAATTATCTTGGCCGGTACCTTCTGGAGACTGCCGGGTTGGAGTTGCCGCCCTACTATCAGTTTTTGAAGGAACTGGAACAGGCGGTTCCGGCGGTCAATGCGCTGGGGTACTATTCAATAAGCCAGCAAACGTTTCTTCCACTGGAAGATGCACAGGGCGAGGAAGCAAAGTGGCTGAATGACTACGCTATGGTGCAGTATAATAACCTGTTCGACCAGAAAAACCGAAATCCTCTCTTTTTCCAGAATTATCTGCCATAAAGGACAAGAAATGCGCCTGCCGCTTCAAACGGCAGGCGCATAAATTTTGCTTTTACTTTGCCGACAGGTCAGCGCTTCTTCTGAGCATACTCATGGGCGGGACGGCCTTTGGCAGCTGGATGGTGAATTTCATCTGGGGGGTTCGCGGTTCTTCTACCAGGTTGCCTTCCAGATCGGCCATAATCGGGGCGGTGATGGGGAAGGGGCGCACGTCGGGGCCGACAACTTCCAGCGCGTCTCCCGCGCGGAATTTGTTGTTCAGGCGGCACACCGCCAGTCCGTTTTCGTCGCAGGATTTCACTTTTGCCACGATCTGCCACTCCCGGATGTACCGGGAGGAAGCTACGTATTGCCCCGGCTCGCCGTAATAGAAGCCGGTGGAGTAGATGCGGTGGGAGATGTGATCCACCTCGTCCCGCCAGATGGGGTCCAGCTCTTTACCGGCGGCAACATCGTCGATGCAGTGGCGGTAAGCACCTGTGACGATGGCGGCATAGTAGGCGGATTTTGCCCGACCCTCAATTTTGATGCAATCCACGCCTGCGTCCATCAGGTCGTTCAGGTGGTCGATCATGCACATATCCCGGGAATTTAAGATGTAAGTACCCTTTTCGTCCTCGAAAACCGGGAAATACTCCCCGGGGCGCTTTTCCTCCATCAGAGCGTACTGATACCGGCAGGGCTGGGCGCAGGCGCCGCGGTTGCTGTCGCGTCCCGTCATGTAGTTGCTCAGCAGGCAACGGCCGGAGTAGCTGACGCACATGGCACCATGGCCAAAGGTCTCGATTTCCAGCGCGGGGTCTACCTTCTGACGGATGGCGCGGATTTCTTCCAGACTGCATTCCCGTGCCAGCACCACCCGCTTCGCGCCCAGATCAAACCACGCCTGAGCGCAGACGTAATTGGCGATGGACTGCTGGGTGGAAATATGCCGCTCGCAGCGAGGGGCATATTTCCCGGCGAGGGTGAACGCACCCAAGTCGGCCACGATCAGGGCGTCCACCCCGGCGTCGTCCAGCTGTTCCAGATATTCCGGCAGCCGGGCGATTTCATCGTTTCTCGGCATGGTGTTCACGGTGACGTGACACCTGACACCATGGTCATGGGCGTACCGCACCGCCTTGGGCAGCTCCTCGGGGGAGAAATTCCCCGCGAAGGAGCGCATTCCAAAGCTTGTTCCGGCGAAATATACCGCGTCTGCGCCGTAGGCTACGGCCATTTCCAGCCGCTCCATGTCCCCGGCAGGGCTGAGCAATTCCAGCTTTCTCATTCGCCCTCCGACTGTGTGGAAGCGGCAGCGGCAGCAGCAAACTGCGCGCGGTACTGCTCATGCTCCTCCTGTGTGGTGGAGAACTGATGGGCGCCGGTGGCGGGATTCAGCACGTAGTAATAATAGTTGTGGGATTCGGGATTCAGCGCGGCCTGCAGGCTGGCAAGACCCGGGTTCGCAATGGGCGTGGGCGTCAGACCCACGTGAAGGTAGGTGTTGTAAGGGCTGTCCAGACTGGTGTCGATATGGTCGGACACGCCGTCCTGCGCGTAGATGATGGCGGCGTCGATGTTCAGCAGGGCGGGGTAGTCCCAGTGGAACAGACGGTTATAAATAACACCGGCGATCCGGGGGCTTTCCGACGCGGAGGCGGTTTCCTTCTCAATGAGGGACGCGACAATGGTCACTTCCCGGACGGTGAAGCTGCCGTCGGTGACGGTGGCGTTCAGGGTGTCGATCTGGGCGCGCATTTCCTCGCTGAACCGGTAGTCGAAGTTGTCCAGCATCTTTTCCAGAACCTCACGGGGGGAGGAATTCTTATAGAAGTCGTAGGTATCCGGGAAAAGGAAGCCCTCAAGGCAGTATTTGTCGCCCCGGGTCACGTTTTCAAGGAACCAGTAGTCCTTCAGCGCGCCGTTGGCGGCGTAGGCGCTGAGATCCTGCGCGGTACAGATGCGGTTTTCCTCCAGCAGGGCGAAAATCTGGCGGCAGGTGTAGCCCTCGGGGATCAGCAGGTCTTCCACGACCTCACGGGTGGAGCTGGCGGACATCATGTTGACCAGCGCGTGATAGTCGTACCGGGTGTTCAGGTCGTAAATGCCGGGGTCGATCTTCTTCTCGGCGTGGGAGATGTCGGCATAGAAGTTGAACAGGCTCTTGTAGCGGATCAAACCGGCGTCGTAGAGCTTGTCGGTGATGCTGTCCATGGTGTCGGACTCGTAAACGGTGATGGTGACGGGCTTGTTTTCCCGCCCGAAGGCCAGCACGTCGGCGGCGCAGACCCAAATCATCCGTCCCAGCGTGACGCCGATGACCACGATCAGCGCCAGCCACACGATGGTGACCAGAATGTGGGGGATGCCCAGCAGACCCTCTCCACGGGTTTTCTTAGGACGTCCTTTTTTGACGGGGCGCTGACGACCGGACGCTTTTCTTTCCGGGGCGGGGGCATCCTCTGCGGCGTCAAAATCACCGTCGCTGTCCCGGTATTCCTGTTCAGCGATCTCGTCCTTCGGCGGTTCCGGCTCCGACGGTTCCTCCGGCAGCTCCTGCAAGTCCGGGTCGTCCAGTATGCTGGGGTCAAAGGGCGGTTCTTCCTCGCCGTGTTCCAGCATACCGTGGGAATCCATGGCGCTGTCGTCGGGGATGATCTCGCTGCCGATCTCCGGCTCGGTGAGCCGGTCGTCGTAGGACTCCTCCATGCCGTCATCCACGTCCGGAATGCGATCCATGAAGGAGCGGCCTTTTTCGGAGGTGTCATCGGGCGCGGGAATTTCTTCCGCAACAGGGGGGACATCCTCAAAAACGGGAAATTCTTCCTGAACGGAATCATCCTCAAATGCGGGAACGTCTTCCGCCACGGGAGTTTCCTCCGCAACGGGTTCTTCCACCTCTGCGGGGATTTCCTCTGGCTGGGAAGCGGGTTCTTCCCCAATCACGTCTTCGGAGGCGGGGACATCCCCGGCGTCCTCCGATTCCTCGTCGGCGGGAAAGAAGGTCAGCTCTTCGGGAATGATTTCCTCTTCGTCCCGTTCGGGAAACTGTTTGTTGTCCATATCGTGTTCCTCCAGGTCAGCGAATGACGATCTGTTCTGCGACGGCCTGCGCGGCGGCCTGACCCTTCAGGGCGGCGATCAGCGCCAGACCAAAGGGAACGGCGCAGCCCGCGGACGTGCCGGTGATGAGCTTTCCGTCGGTGACGGCGGGGGCGCAGACCATGTGGGCGCTGCCCATCTGGCCTTCACAGCCGGGGTAGCAGGTGGCGCGTCTGCCATCGGTGATGCCAAGCATGGCAAGAATGGTGGGTGCGGCGCAAATGGCGGCGACGAACCGGCCATTTTCCCAGGCGAACTGCACGGCTTCCAGCGCCTCCGGGCAGCCCTTGATGGACGCGACGCCCTTCATTCCGCCGGGGAGAACGATCATATCCAGCTGGGTCAAGTCCATTTGGCCAAGTTCCATATCGGCGGTCACGGGGATGCCATGGCTTCCGACGATGACCTTTCCGCCAATGCCCACGGTGGCGACGGACACGCCCGCGCGGCGCAGCAGATCAATAGGGGCGACGGCTTCCGTTTCCTCGAAGCCGGTTCCAAGCAACATGTAAACCATATTCAGTCCTCCAGACATGCCGCCACATGGCGGTAGATTTCTTCGTGAATGTCCTCAATACTCCGCATTTTCCCGTTTTCCGTGCAGGAAATGATCGTCCATCCGTAATATTCGGCGGCGGCGCGTCCGGTGCGGCGGCAGGAAGCAAGATAGGCGCTGTTCCGCTCGTGGATGTCCGCGGTGGTGTGGGTGTCCTGCTCCCGGTGGCGCAGCAGCTGCTCCGTAAAATCCGTGGGGACGTCCAGATACAGCGTCAGATCGGGGCGGGGAAGCCCCAGCCGGTCGTATTCAAAGTCATACAGCCACTTGAGAAACTCCTGCCGCCTGTCCTCCGGCTCCTTGGAAGCCTGATGGACGGCGTTGGAGGTGGTATAGCGGTCGCAGATTACCAGACCGCCCTGTTCGTACCACTGCCCCCAGATCTTTTTGTAGGAGGCGTAGCGGTCGATGGCGTAAAAGGAGGAAGCGGCATAGGCGTTGACGTCCGACGGATTCGTGCCGAACTCGCCCCCGAGATACATCCGGATCAGCGCGGAGCTTGGCTCGGAATATTGTGGGAAGACGATTTTCTGAAAGGCAATGTTTTCGTTTTCCAGACGCTGGGTCAGCAGACGAAATTGGGTGGACTTGCCGGAGCCATCCGTGCCTTCAATGACGATTAGTTTGCCCATTTGTATTCTCCTTACATCAAGGACATATTATCATAACCTACAATATACCATATTTATCCCCGTTTGTCCACCTTTGCGTGAGATTGAAACCGAGTTTTCTCGAATCGGCTATCGGAAAACAAAAAAAGTTGCAAACATGGGGGAAAAGTGATACAATAAAGAAAAATTCGATGGAAAAGGGAAAGAGAAACATGGAAGTCACATTTGAAAGTCTCGGCCTCAGCGAGGCCATGCTGAAAGCGCTGGAGGAAAAGGGCTACGGCTATCCCACCACCATTCAGGCGGAGGCCATTCCATATTTTCTGCAATGGCGGGACGTCATTGCCAAGGCGCCCACCGGCACCGGAAAGACCTTTGCCTTCGGCATCCCCATGATCGAGCATATCGACCCGGCCAACGAGGGCGTTCAGGGGCTGATCCTTGCCCCCACCCGGGAGCTTGCCATCCAGATCGGCGACGAGCTGCGGGGGCTGCTGACCTATTTTCAGGGCATTCGGGTAGCGGTGCTGTACGGCGGCGCGGGCATCGGCGGCCAGATCAAGCAGCTGGAGCGCAAGCCCCAGATCGTGGTGGCGACGCCGGGACGGCTGATGGATCACTACAACCGCAAGACCATCCGTCTGGACAAAATTCAGACTGTGGTGCTGGACGAGGCCGACCGGATGCTGGACATGGGCTTTTTCAAGGACGTGACCCGGATCATCGATAAGGTGAAGAACCGGAAGAATCTGGGGTTGTTTTCCGCGACCATCTCTCAGGAGGTCATGACGGTTTCGTGGATGTACCAGCGGGACGAGGTGGAGATCACCGTGGAGCCAAAGCAGGAAGACCGCCCGGACATCGACCAGTTCAGCATCACCTGCACGCCGCTGGAAAAGGCGGAGACGTCCCTGCGCCTGATCCGCAGTCAGGGCTATGAGCGGGTGATGATCTTCTGCAACACCAAGCACATGTGCCAGCGTCTCTGCGACGAATTCCAGCGGGCGGGCTTGGACTGCGACTGCATCCACGGCGATATCCGCCAGAGCCAGCGGGAAAAGACCATGCAGCGCTATCGGGACGGCAAGCTGGCCGTGCTGATCGCGACGGACGTGGCCTCCCGTGGTATCGACGTGGACGATGTGGACTGCGTTATCAACTATGACGTGCCGGAGGAGAACGAATACTACGTCCACCGCATCGGCCGTACCGGCCGGGCGAAGAAAAAGGGCGTGGCATGGAGCATCGTCAGCAATTTCCCGGAGAAGGCCAGACTGGATGACATCTGCAAATTCTGCAATTTCACCATTCAGCCCATGGTGATGGACAAGGACGGAAACCTGTCGCCCGAGGAAGTCAAAGCCCCCGTGACGCCCAAAAGGAGATTCCGTTGAATCCCCGGGAAAGGGGCTTTCTGCTGCTGACGAGCCGTCTTGGAAACCCTGACCGTCAGGTTCTTTCTACCGCTCAGCTGCGCATGTTGGCGCTGCGGATGCGGGGCAGGGAATGCGCCCAGCCGGAGCGGGAAATGACGCGGCAGGATTTCATTGAGCTTGGATACGACCGGGAGACGGCGGAGCGGTATTGCGCCCTGCTTTCGGATACGGAGCAGCTGGACTATTACCTGAGCCGGGGGAGAAAAATGGACTGCACCCCCGTCACAAGGGTCAGCGAGGATTACCCCGGAATTCTGCGGCAGCGCCTTGGGATGGACGCACCCGGGTGCCTGTGGGCGAAGGGCGATTTGTCCATTCTGAGCACCCCGGCGGTTGCGCTGGTGGGAAGCCGGGAGCTGCGGGCGGAGAACCGGGAATTTGCCGCGGCGGTGGGATACCGGGCGGCGGAGGAAGGCTTGACGCTGGTTTCCGGCAACGCCCGGGGTGCTGACCGCACGGCACAGGAAGCGTGCCTTGCCGCCGGTGGACGGGTCATCAGCATCGTCGCCGACGAGCTGAGTCAACAGGCCAGACGGCGGAATCTGCTATACTTAAGCGAGGACGATTTTGACGGCGCGTTTTCCACCCAGCGGGCGCTGAGCCGCAACCGCTGCATCCACGCGCTGGGGCGCATGGTGTTTGTCGCCCAGTCCGACTTTGGACACGGCGGTACGTGGGATGGCACGGTAAAAAACCTGCGCTTCGGGTGGAGTCCTGTAGCCTGTTTTCGCGACGGCAGTCAGGCTGCCCGCCAGCTGGAACAGATGGGGGCATACCTGATCGGCACGGATGATTTGCAGGATTTCGGCGGCCTGATGGAAGAAGAAAAAACACTTTTTTAGCCCATGGCGGTTCGCCATGGGCTTTCTCATACTATTTCCTGATTAAAATCTTTGATTTTAATCAGGAAGGCATCGGTCGTGAAAAAGAACTGCAGGGGACGATAATTTTATCGTCCCCTGCGGTTTTATAATATCGATTGGTCATTTTGACGCCGTTTGGAATGCCTTTTCGGGGCTGTTTATTTGCCGTTCTCCAGATCGGCGGCAATGATCCGCTTCATGGCTTCGATGCCCACCTTGACGGCGCCGGTGGTGTCCTCGGTCATGGGCATGGCGAGACCCGCTTTTTCCCGCTCCTGATTCCACACGGCGTGGAAGCAGCTGCCGCAGCGCACGCCCAGTGCGGCGGCGACCACAAACAGTGCCGCGGACTCCATTTCGCTGGCCTTGACGCCCAAGCGCTTCCAGCTTTCCCACTTTTGCAGCAGATCGTAATATACCGGGGACTTTTCCGGGCTGTGCTGACCATAAAAAGAATCCTTGCATTGGACGACGCCGGTGTGGGTGCGGTAGCCCAGACTCTCACTGGCAGCTTTCAGCGCGGCCGTGACGTCAAAGTCAGGTACGGCGGGGAACTCAATGGGGGCGTATTCCAGGGAGGTATGCTCGTAGCGGATAGCCCCCGTGGCCACTACCACGTCTCCGGGCAGGACGTCCATGGCGATGCCGCCGCAGGTGCCGACCCGAATGAAGGTATCCGCGCCGATGGCCGCCAGCTCCTCCATGGCGATGGAGGCCGACGGGCCGCCGATGCCGGTGGAGCAGACGGAGACCTTCTGCCCCAGCATGGTGCCTGTGTAAATATTGTACTCCCGGTTCATGCCGATATGGACGGGGTTGTCAAAGTAGCTGGCAATGGACTGGCAGCGTCCCGGGTCGCCGGGGAGAAAGACATAACGTCCCACATCGCCCTTGTTGCAGTGAATGTGATACTGCATTCCGACATCCTGCATATAAAACACCTCTTAATTGGGGGTGTATCTGAAAACTGTCAAAACGCCCGATCAGCGGTTCTTTTTGCCCTGTGCCGCGCCATTTTCCCTTGAAATACAGCAAGTATTCCTGCGGAAAAATGGCTTGCCCAGGACAAAAATTCCTCGCTGCTGGGCATTTCGCCAGTTTTCAGATACACCCTGATTTTGTTTTTATATTATATTACAAAATTCTGAAATTTGCAAGCAGTAATCGGAGTGCATGAGCACTCCGATTATCTGTCAGAAGAAGCTGACCTGACTGGTATCGGGCAGGTCGCCGAAAGCACCGGCCTCTCTGAGCATCTGAATGTGGGTCTTGGACACCTTGGGGCAGGCGGCGGCGACTTCCTCCACGGACAGGAAGGTTTTGCCCTCACGACCCCGCATCAAGTCCCATGCCGCGTTTTCACCGAGGCCGGAGATTGCAACGAAGGGGGGCAGCAGCTTGCCGTCCTTGATGATGAATTTCGTGGCGTGGCTGTCGTAAATGCTGATGGGCAGGAATTCAAAGCCCCGGATGTAGTATTCGTAGGCCACTTCCAGCGTGGTCAGCAGGTCCTCGTCTTTGTCCGTGGCGTTTTCGTTGTTCTCGATGGCATCGATGTTGGCGACCACCGCATCCTTGCCGTGGGTCATCAGCACCGCGTCGAAGCCGCCCTTCTGACTGCGGCGGTAGAAATAGGCGGAGTAGAAGGCCAGCGGATGATGTACCTTGAACCATGCGATACGGAAAGCCATCATAACATAGGCCACGGCGTGGGCCTTGGGGAACAGATACTTGATTTTTTTGCAGGAACCGATGTACCATTCCGGCACGCCTGCGGCCTTCATTTCCTCCTCCGCGCCTTCGGGCAGACCGCGGCCTTTTCGCACGGCCTCCATGATCTTGAAGGAGCGCTTTTCCGGCATTCCGCAGGAGATCAGATAAAGCATGATGTCGTCACGGCAGCCGATGGCCTGATCAACGGTGGCGGTTTTGGAGGTAATCAGGTCCTTGGCGTTGCCCAGCCACACGTCGGTGCCGTGGGAGAAGCCGGACAGACGCAGAAGCGTATCAAACCGGGTGGGCATGGTATCCATCAGCATCCCGCGGGTAAAGCGGGTGTTGAACTCCGGAATGGCGACGGCACCGGTGGGGCCGAGAATTTTGTCGTCCTCGTAGCCCAGCACCTTGGAGGAGATGAAAATGGACATGGTGTCCTTGTCATCCAGCGGGATGGTCTTGGCGTCGATGCCGGTCATGTCCTCCATCATGCGGATCATGGTGGGGTCATCGTGGCCCAGCATGTCCAGCTTCAGAAGGTTTTCCTCCATGGAGTGGTATTCAAAATGGGTGGTGATCTGGTCGGCCTGAGGGTCGTCCGCCGGGTGCTGCACCGGGCAGAAGTCCCAAATCTCGTTTTCCTGTGGGATGACAACCAGACCGCCGGGATGCTGGCCGGTGGTGCGGCGAACGCCCACGCAGCCCGCCGCCAGACGGGCTTCCTCCGCCCGGGAGGCAGTCTTGCCCCGCTCGGACAGGTATTTTTTTACGTAGCCGAAGGCGGTTTTCTCCGCCACGGTGCCGATGGTGCCTGCCCGGAAAACGTGGGATTTTCCGAACATTTCGATACAGTAAGCGTGGGCTTTCGCCTGATATTCGCCGGAAAAGTTCAGGTCGATATCGGGAACCTTGTCGCCGCCGAAGCCGAGGAAGGTCTCAAAGGGAATATTGAAGCCGTCTTTCTCGAATTTCGTGCCGCACTTGGGACAGACGGCGTCCGGCAAATCCGCGCCGCAGCCGTAGCCCTTGGGAACGTCGAAGGTGGTGTACTTGCACTCCGGGTTGGGGCAGCGGTAGTGGGGCGGGAAGGAGTTGACCTCGGTGATGCCGGACATGTAGGCCACGATGGACGAGCCGACGGAGCCACGGGAGCCGACCAGATAGCCATGCTCCAGTGAATTCTGCACCAGCTTCTGGGCGGACATGTAAATAACGTCGTAGTGGCAGTTGATGATGTCGTGCAGCTCCGTCTCCACGCGCTTTACCATCAGCTCCGGGGGATTGTCCCCGTAAAGGCGGTGAAATTTGGTGTAGACAAGATTTTTCAGGTCTTCCACGGAGTTTTCGATTTTGGGAGCGAACAGATTGTGGGGGACGGGACGCAGAGATTCGCACATGTCGGCGATGCGGTTGGGGTTGGTGATGACCACCTCGTAGGCTTTTTCCTCGCCTAAATAGGAGAATTCCCGCAGCATATCGTCCGTTGTCCGGAAGTACAGGGGCATGTCCTTGTCCGCGTCGTCGAAGCCCTTGGTCGCCAGCAGAATGTGACGGAAAATCTCGTCCTCGGGGTTCAGGAAGTGAACGTCTCCGGTGGCGACCACCGGCTTGCCCAGTTCCTCGCCCAGCCGGACGATTTTCCGGTTGTACTCCCGGAGGTCTTCATCGGTTTTGGCTTCGTATTTTTCGTTTGCCAGCATGAAGCGGTTGTTTGCCAGAGGCTGGATCTCCAGAAAATCGTAAAAGGACGCAATGCGTTTCAGCTCGTCGTCGCTTTTCCGGTCAAGAATGGCCTGAAACAGCTCGCCCGCTTCGCAGGCAGAACCGATGATCAGCCCCTCCCGCAGCTTAAGAATGTCGGACTTGGGCATCCGGGGCACCCGGCGGAAGTATTGGAGGTTGGAGTCGGAGATCAGATGGTACAGGTTGCGCAGACCGATCTGGTTCTTGGCAAAAATAATGATGTGCCTTGCCTGCCGATCAGTGATGCGGCCGCCGGAACGCAGATGGGTCATGGCAGGGTTGATGGCCTGCAAGTTGTGGATGTCATGCTCCTCTTCCAGCTTGACCATGAGCTTCGCCATGATGAGGCCGCAGGTCATGGCGTCGTCCGCCGCTCGGTGATGGTTGAAGTCGGGCAAGCTCAGGGCATTGGAGACGATGTTCAGCTTGAATTTGTTCAGCTGGGGCAGAAGATTCTGAGACAGAATCAGGGTATCCGCCGCGGTGTAATGATAATCGTAGCCAAGGCGCTGGCACTCGGCGCGGATAAAGCCGGTGTCGAAGTCGGAATTGTGAGCGACCAGAACCCGGTCGCCGATGAAGTCCAGAAATTTGGGCAGCACCTCTTCGATTTTCGGTGCGCCGACAAGCATTTCGTCGGTGATGCCGGTCAGCTCCACGATTTTCCGTTCCAGCGGACGCTCCGGGTCAACGAAGGTCTGGAAACGATCCACTTCCTGGCCGTTTTTCAGCACGACGGCGCCGATTTCAATGATGCGGTCACTGCGGGAGGACAGGCCGGTGGTTTCCAGATCGAAGGCGACAAATTCCTGATCAAAGGAGATATCCTGCTCGCCGTGGACTACAATGCGGTCGTCTACGTCGTTTACATAATACCCCTCACAGCCGTAGAGAATCTTGATATTCTGGTCGGTTCCGGCCACCTTGGCCTTGGAGGCGGCCTTCATGGCGTCGGGGAAGGACTGGGCGACGCCGTGGTCGGTGATGGCGATGGCCTTGTGACCCCATGCGGCCGCCTGCTTCACGGCGGCGGCGGTATCCGTCAGAGCGTCCATGTTGGACATGGTGGTGTGCAGATGCAGCTCCACCCGCTTTTCCCCTGGGGCAGTGTCCTGCCGCTTGGGCATGGAGCCGGGCTGCATGGCGTAGGGCTTGAGAACCATTTCGCCCTCGTATCGATCTTCACCCAGCTTGCCCTGCACCCGCAGGACGGAGCCGACCTGAACGTTTTCCAGAATGGGTTTGGCCTCTCCGGCCTCCATAAAGCGGCTGACACGGACGGAGTTGGTGTTGTCCGTCATGTCGAATTTCACAACATAGGCGTTGCGCTTTTTCAGCTCCTTGTGGTCCACAGCGAAGACTTTGCCCTCCACGATGACGGTTCCCATGTCCAGACTCAGCTCCTTCATGGGAACGGGCATGCCCTTGAAGGGCTTGCCGTAGAAGGTTTCGCTGGGGGCGGCGGACTTGTCCTCCTTCTTCGGCTGAGCGGCGGAGACGGCGGGAAGCTTTTGAATCTCCGATTCCCGCATGGACTCTGTGGCGGCAAACAGCGCTTTTCCCTCCAGCGCGTTGCCAGCCTCCACGGTGATATGCACCGGGGCGGCGAACCGCTCCCGCAGTACCTTTTCCACAGACGGGATGTGCTCCAGAAGGGTTTCTTTTCCGTTGGCGGCGAGCTTTACCGTGAGATTCTGTTCGTTCCATTCCCACTTTGCCCCGGCGAGGGAACCCCGCGCCATGGAGTTGCGGCTGACAAACAGCCACATCAGTTCTTCCGGTTCGATTTTTTGCAGCTCCGATTCCGGGTGGGTCGCGGTCAGCTCCAGCTTTTGCAGGCCGTACAGGCCACAAATGTCCTTGCGAACCTGTTCCAGCAGCCGTTGGGGGATGTAGCGCTCGGAATGCAGCGCCACGTGGACGCTTCGGGTTTCGGGGTCGATATCCGCAGCGGCGATAGCCGCCTGAGAAAGGGCTGCATACAGCTCCTCAGGCGGCTCATAGTCCGGAAACATATTCAGAAAGAAAATTTGTTCTTCCATATCGTGTCTCTACAGTGCTTCAATTCGTTTCAGCAGGGCAGGGAGCAGCTCGTCATAGGGGAGCTTTTCCACCTGCACGCCCTTTTCAAAAATCATGCCCCAGCCGTCGCCCCCGGCAATGCCGATGTCCGCTTCGCGGGCTTCGCCGGGGCCGTTGACCACGCAGCCCATGACCGCCACGGTGATGGGCTTTTCACAGTTTTTCAGTGCTTCGTCCACCCGGTTCACCAGACCGATCAGGTCGATGCGGGTCCGTCCGCAGGTGGGGCAGGAGACGATGTTCACGCCGTCCTTCCGAAGCCCCGCGGCCTTGAGAATGTCCCGGGCGGCGTAGACCTCCTGCACCGGGTCATCGGTCAGGCTGACCCGGATGGTATCGCCGATGCCGTCCAGAAGCAGCGCGCCGATGCCCATGGCGGACTTGATCAGACCCTGCCGGACGGGGCCGGTCTCGGTCACGCCGATGTGGAGGGGATAGTCACATTTGGCGCGGAACAGCCGCGCGGCGGCTACCATGGTGGGGACGGTGGAGGACTTCATGGAGACGCAGGTGTCGTAAAAGCCCTGTTTTTCCAGCAGCTCCAGATGTTCAAAGGCGCTTTCCACCAGCGCTTCGGCGGTAGGGTGGCCGTATTTTTCCAGAAGACGCTTGTCAAGACTGCCGCCGTTGACGCCGATGCGGATGGGGATGTGCTTGTCCTTGCACACCTCCACCACGGCCTTGACCCGGTCTTCGCCGCCGATGTTGCCAGGGTTGATGCGGATTTTGGACGCGCCGCCCTCTGCCGCGGCGATGGCAAGTCTGTAATCAAAATGGATATCCGCTACGAGGGGCAGGGGAGAGTCCTTGCAGATGTCCGCAAAGCTCCGGGCGGCTTCCATGTTGGGAACTGCCAGCCGGGCGATCTGGCACCCGGCGGAGGCAAGCTGCCGGATCTGCTTCAGGCTGCCCTCCACATCCGTGGTTTTGGTATTGAGCATGGACTGGATGACCACCGGGGCGCCGCCGCCGATGGGAACGCCGCCCACCAGAATTTGTTTTGTCATCGTCTTCACCTCTTGAACAGGAAAATGACGTCCTTGAACATAATAATCGCCATCAGGGCAAGCAGCAGGATCATGCCCGCGCCGTGGAGATAGCCTTCGTACTTGGGATTGATCTTCTTTTTCGTGATGGCCTCCACCACAACGGTAATCAGCAGACACACAATACGCCCGCCGTCCAGCGCGGGGATGGGCAGCAGATTCATCACCGCCAGATTGATGGCGATGAAGCCGCCGAAATACAGCATATTCAGCAGCGCGGTGACCTTGCTGTCGGAGGCTGCCGCCACTTTGGACATTTCACTGACAATGCCCACGGGGCCGGACATATCCTTAATGCCCACCTTGCCGCCAAGCAGCATTTGCAGGCTCAGGCGAACCAAACGCACCGTATCCAGCGACTGGTTCCACGCCATTCCCAGCTTCTCCCAGAAGTTCGGGGTGCTGAGGGTGAAATTTATGCCGTAGCGCAGGCCGGTCGAGCCGTTTTCCAGAGTCACTTCGTGCTTTTCCAGCAGGAAATCTTTCAGAACGACCTTTTCGCCGTTCCGGCGCACTGTGATGTCGTGAACGTCGCCGGGGTTCAGTGACAGGATCATGGAGAAATCGGAATAGGAGTAGAGCTTTTCACCGTCCACCTCCACAATGCGGTCACCGGCTTGCAGGCCGTTTTCGCCGTTCACCGTGGCGTAGTCTTCAAAGCCGGCGATCACGGGAACGACGGTCTGCTTTACGGGAAGGCAGACAATGACCATCAGTACCACGCCGATGAGAAAGTTCATCGCCGCACCGGCGGCCAGAATAATCAGCCGCTTCCACCATGCCGCCTTGTCGAAGGAACGGGGATTGTCGCTTCCGCCGTCCTCGCCCTCCATGGCGCAGTAGCCGCCGATGGGGATGCAGCGGATGGCGTACAGAGTCTCGCCCACCTGTTTTTTCCAGATGGCGGGCCCCATAAACATGGAAAATTCGTTGACCTGAACGCCGGAGAGCTTGGCGGCGGTAAAATGCCCCAGCTCATGGACGAAAATCAGGACGCTGAACAGGAAAATCGCAAAAATAACGCTCATAGAAAAAATGCCTCGCAATTATCAAGAGTTCGCCCGAACCGCCTCACGAGCCAGACGGTCGGCTTCCAGAATCTGCTCCAAAGTGGGGTCGGCGATGAACGGCACCTGCGGCACGGCGGCATTTACCAGCCGGTAGATGTCGTAAAAGCCGATTTTGTCATTCAGGAACATGGCGACCGCTTCCTCATTTGCGCCGTTCATGGCAGGGCAGGCCGTGCCGCCCGCTTTTGCGCAGTCCCGCGCCAGCGCCAGACAGGGGAAATTCTCCGTATCCGGCGGGGAAAACGTCAGCGGGCCGCAGGACAGTAAGTCCAGCCGCTCCACCGGGGAGGGGATACGCTCCGGGTAGGTCAGTGCCAGCTGAATGGGCAGACGCATATCCGGTGTGCCCATCTGCGCCATCACCGCGCCGTCGGTGAATTCCACCATGCTGTGGACGATGCTCTGCCGGTGGATGACCACATCTACCTGTTCCAGGGGCAGACGGTACAGCCGCATGGCTTCGATGACTTCCAGCCCCTTGTTCATCAGGGTGGCGCAGTCAACGGTGATCTTCGCGCCCATCTTCCAGTTGGGGTGTTTCAGGGCGTCAGCCTTGGTCACCGTTTCCAGCTGAGGGCGGGTCATGCCGAAAAATGGGCCGCCGGAGCAGGTGAGGATCAGCCGCCGGATCTCTTTTCTGCTGCCGCAGCCCATAAGGCATTGAAAGATTGCGGAATGCTCGGAATCCACGGGGACGATCTCCGCACCGTACTTCTCCGCCTCGGCCATCACCAGTTCCCCGGCGCAGACAAGAGTTTCCTTGTTGGCAAGGCCAATGCGCTTTTTCGCCCGGATGGCGGCGAGAGTGGGCTTCAAACCGACCATGCCAACCACGGCGGTGATAACGCAGTCGGCTTTCTCCAAAGACGCCGCTTCCATCAGACCCGCCTCACCGAAGTTTACCCGGATAGACAGACCTTTTATTCGTTCCGCCAGTGCCTGAGCGGCTTCCTGCGTTGCCATAACGGCGAGCTTCGGGGAAAACTCCCGGCACTGCTGCGCCATCCGATCCACGTTGGTTCCGGCGGTGAGCGCCGCTACCTGGATGCCGGGCAGACGGCGGATAATGTCCAGGCTCTGCCGGCCGATGGAGCCGGTGGAGCCGAGAATACTGACACACTGCACCATAGGCCGCTCCTTACACCGCCATGGGAAGCAGCACCAACAATACTTCCATAGCCGGGGCGACCAGAGTCAGAGAATCAAACCGATCCAGTACGCCGCCGTGGCCGGGAATCAGATTGCCGTAATCCTTGATGCCGGTCTGCCGCTTGATGATGGAGAAGCACAGGTCGCCGAAAATGCCCAGCAGGGAACCGGCGAAGCCGTACAGCAGCGCAAGACCGTAGTTGACCCGGAGATTGCCGGGCAGCAGGTCGATGATCAGGGCGTAAACAAGCATACTGACCACGGCGAAGGCAATGCCGCCCAGCGCGCCCTCGATGGTCTTGTTGGGGCTGACCACAGGCGCCAGCTTGTGCCGCCCGAATTTCAGGCCGATAAAGTAAGCGCCTGCGTCGGACATGAACGCCACCACGAAGGGAATCAGGATGACATACCGTCCGAGATCCATATTCAGAATGCGGATGAGGGAGCTGAGCATGTAGGGGATGAGAAGACCCGCCACAAAGCACATGGACAGATCCTCAAAGTGAACCTTTATGTGGTCAAGCATCATCTCCGAGAACATCAGGATAAAGAACACAATCATGAGGATGACAAAGTAGGAATGAATCGCGCCGAAATAGCTCCACATGCACACGGCGGCCGCCATGATGCAGGAGTAGATCACCAGCCGCGGCCGCTTTACAAGCCCTGTGCGGTACAGAAGCTCGTAGGCCGCGATGGCCATGAGCGCACTCATGACCAGTGACGCGGCAATCACCGGTGCGGCCAGTGTCAGAAGAAAGAGGATCGGCACCAGAATCGCTGCGGAAATAATGCGTTTTTTCATTTCTCTATGTCCCTCCGAACCGGCGGCTGCGCCGGTGAAATTCTTCAATGGCGCTGTCCAGATGTTCCGGTGTGAAATCAGGCCAAAGTACGTTCATAATTACATATTCCGAGTACGCGGACTGCCACAGCAGGAAGTTGCTGACCCGCATCTCTCCGGATGGCCGGATGATCAGCTCCGGGTCGGGTACGCCCGCCGAATACAGGTACCGGGAGAAAACGTCCTCGGTCAATTTTTCCGGGTCGGCCCTTCCGGCGGCGACATCCGCCGTGTAAGCCTTCACAGCATGGATAATTTCATCCCGCCCGCCGTAGTTCAGGCAGAAATTCACCTGCACGTCGTAGTCCTCCGAGCGGCTTTCCGCGTCGTGGCAGAGCGTTTGCAGCTCCGGGCTGAGACGGGTCAGGTCGCCGAAGAAGCGGAATTTTACCCGGTTTTTTTTCATATCCCGCAGCGCCTCTTCCAGATACCGGCGCAGCAGCTTCATGATTCCCGCCACTTCTTCCGCCGAGCGCTTCCAGTTCTCCGTGGAGAAGGCGTACACCGTCAGGTATTCCACACCCAGGGTGCGGCAGTAGTTGGCGATCCGCCGGAAGGCTTCCGCCCCTGCGGCGTGACCGGCGGTGCGGGGCAGACCCCGCTGCTTTGCCCAGCGGCCGTTGCCGTCCATAATGATGGCAATGTGCCGGGGCGGGGGAGAGTTTTGCGAAAGTGCCATAAAGCACCTCTTTCTAAATGGTTAGTGAACAGATCTGCGAAGATAAAAAAGCAATTTCTGCTGGCGGCTGCTTCCAGCCGCCAGCAGGGGTGCTTTGTTTTGGCTGACGGCGTTAAATCGCCATCAGTTCCTTTTCCTTGGCGGCAAGAGCGGCGTCGGCGCGCTTGATGTTCTTGTCCAGCAGATCCTGCAAATCCTTCTCGGCCTTCTTCTGGTCGTCCTCGGTGATCTCGCTGTTCTTTTTCAGCTTCTTGACATAGTCCATGCCGTCCCGGCGGATGTTGCGCATGGCGACCTTGGCTTCCTCGGAATACTTCTTGACCTGCTTGGCCAGATCCTTACGGCGCTCCTCGGTGAGCTGGGGGAACACCAGACGGATGACGCGGCCATCGTTCTGGGGGTTGATGCCCAGATCGGAGGTCTGGATGGCCTTCTGAATGTCCTTGAGCAGCTTGGTGTCCCAGGGCTGAATGATCAGGGTACGGGCGTCGGGGGCGGAAATGGTGGCGACGCCGTTCAGGGGCGTTTCACTGCCATAGTATTCCACGGTGATCCGATCGAGAACCTTTGCGTTGGCGCGGCCGGCGCGGACGGAGGCGAATTCCTCGTCCAGATGCTCGAGAGCCTTGTCCATTCTCCGGGAATATTCTTTGAAATCGACGGTCATTTTGTGTTCCTCCTTAGAAATGATTTTTTACGGTAGTACCGATCTCTTCGCCGCGAACCACGCGGACGATGCTGTTTTCTTCATTCAGGCCAAAGCAGACCATGGTCATGTCGTTGTCCATAGCCAGCGCCATAGCGGTGATGTCTGTGGCCTTCAGATTCTTCGCCAGCACCTCGCCATAGGTCAGGCGGGAGTAGCGGACGGCTGTGGGGTCTTTGGCGGGGTCGGCGGAATAAATGGCGTCCACGTTCTTCGCCATCAGCACGGCGTCGGCCTCAATCTCCACGCCCCGGAGCACCGCGCCGGTGTCGGTGGAGAAGTAGGGATTGCCGGTACCGGCGGCAAAGAGGACGACTTTCCCCTCATTTAAGTACCGCTCGGCAAGGTCGCGGGTAAAATACTCGGCAAACTTGTTCATCTCCACGGCGCTGAGAACCCGGGCATCCATGCCGTGGCGGTTCAGGGCATCGGCCACGGCGATGGCGTTCATCACCGTACCAAGCATTCCCATGGAGTCGGCGTGGGAACGCTGCATCTTATCCGCGCCGTCCTTGACGCCGCGCCAGAAGTTTCCTGCGCCGATGACCAGACCGATCTGGACACCCATGTCCACGCAGGTTTTGATGGATTTGCAAAGCTCGTTCACAATGGTAAAAT
>ERZ779888.1667-NODE-1667-length-20999-cov-5.069662_pt1 | contig 20999 bp, 11 predicted proteins | sample MGYA00511245_ERZ779888 | MGnify/ENA primary metagenome ERZ779888 (study PRJEB29588, sample SAMEA2155255) | human gut metagenome | biome: human gut; feature: human-associated habitat; material: faeces | place: Denmark | collected 2008/2010 ...
TTATCTCGTCCGCTTGCTTTTCCCCTCATCCGTCAACTTCGTTGCCACCTTCCCCCGTGGGGGAAGGCTTAACCTTTTTCGTTTTTATGGGACGTAAAGCGTCACGTTTGCGCCGCTCCTACCCGAATATTGCTTGAAGAATGTACTTAATCGAGAACGACAGCGCGGCTATCGCAATCGTAAGCGCAATTCTTATGGCGAGTTTTCTTCTCGAAACTTCCTTATCTCTGAGATAACTTATCCCGTTGTCTTTAAGGGTAATAACGTACATAAGGTCGCCATTGAGTTTTTTTGCTTTTTCGTAGACGAAATAGTTGTCCAGCATAAGTTTGTTAAGCGTTTCTTCGAGATCCCCTTCTCGGAAATCCACTTTGTACGGGATACGGGAAAGGAGTTCTACCGGAGAAATAAGGCACTGACCGCCTGCCGTGCCGCTCGCCGCTTCGTATACGACGTTCATAAGTACTTTTTCTTTCTTTCCTAGTACCATTTTACCCTACCTTGCCTACGATAATTCCCAGCGCAATCATTCCTGCGATAAACGCGCCCAAAAATGCGCTTACGCCGCAAATAATCGCCGCTTTAACGTAATTAAACGGTTTAGTCGCGGAAATAACTTTGGTTATCGTTTCTTTTTCCGTCGGCGGTTTTTCCCTGTCCGTCGGTTTCTCTTCGGCGGAAACCGCGACGGTTTCTCCGTCCGAACCTTTTCCTTCTGCCGCCGCTGCCGCTTCTTTGGCTTGCGCTTCCCGTTTCGCTCGTTCCGCCTCGAGCAATGCCTGTTTTCGCCGTTCCGCCTCTCTCGCTTCTTCCCGTCTTTCGTCTTCACGTATTCCTTTGGGAAGCACGGTAAGGCAATACACTTCGCTGTCGGCGTAGCGTATTTGTATAAGTTCGTTCATTTGCAGGGTGTTAAGCGCGGTGTCTATTTCCGCCTGACTAAACCCTTCGAGCGCGTCGCGAACGTTCGTTTTCGGCACTACGACGTATTCGCCTGCGGTGAGATACTTCATCACTGCGTCGAACACGTTCATTATTCTTTCATTAAACATCGTAATTATAATTTAATCGTTTCGTTGATTTTGCGCAAGGCTTCTACGTCGGTTTTTACCAGTCTTCTGTCAAAACTCAAAAGTCCGTTACATTCGTCTTCAACGTCGCTTACTTCGGTATAAACTGTCGCGGAAAGCCCTTTCTTTATCGCTCTCTTTACTCTCTTGCCGATAAGCGCAAACAAGGCTTTGTTAAACTTTTCTTGTTCGTAATACTTTCTGTATCCGAAAAACTTTTCCTTGTTGTACATATGTCCCGGAACTTTAAGACTGAATCCGCCGTACTCGCTGAGAATAATCGGTCTGTCGTCGTTTTTGTCGTATTTCGGGAACCAGTAAGGCGTGAAGTAGATATGAAAACTGTTAAAATCGCCCGCTCCCTGATCGTGCCAGCCGCTTGCGTGGTCGATACTTCTCGTGGAATCGAGTTTGCGATAGAATTCGTACGCTTTCGCCGAATCGAACTGTCCCCAGCCTTCGTTGAACGGTACCCATACCGCAAGGGAAACCACGTTGTAGAGTTCGTCCACCATTCTTGCGCTGTCTTCGTAGTATTCCTTTCTTCCCTGTTCGTCTTCGCGAGAGAAAAACGCATAGTTCTTTTCCGTATCGTCTTTCATAAACGCTTTCGTTCCGAACGCCATATTGAACGCGGGTACGATCATAATCGCGGGCGCTTTGTAAATTCCGCCGCCGCTTATCATATCCTGCCAAACGAGCATTCCCAGCCTGTCGCAGTGATAATACCAACGGAGCGGTTCGATTTTAATGTGCTTTCTCAACATATTAAAGCCCATCTTCTTCATCGTTTCGATGTCGTAAATAAGCGCTTCGTCGCTCGGCGCGGTGTAAAGTCCGTCGCTCCAGTACCCCTGATCGAGAAGTCCGTTGTGGAAATACGGCTTGTTGTTAAGCATAAGACGGGATATACCGTTTTCGTCTTTGCCTATACCGAACTTTCTCATTCCGAAATAAGATTTAACTTCGTCTTTGCCCGCTTTTATCACCAAATCGTAAAGTTTCGGGTTCTCCGGCGACCAACACTCGTAAGAAGAAAGTTTGATTATCGCTTCGCCGTTTTCCGCGGTAACCGCCGCTACGGACTTTTCTCCGTCGAAAACTTCGAGTTCCGCCACCGCCTTTTCGTCGGAAAAATCGATGACGACTTTCAGTTCGTCCTTGTCGATGTCGGGCGTAAGTACGATTTTCGCTATGTAATTTTCCGGCACTTGTTCGAGCCATACGGTCTGCCATATTCCCGACTGCGGCGTGTACCATATTCCGCCGCGCTTGTTGGACTGCTTTCCTCTCGCTTGCGTTCCTTTGTCCGTCGGATCGGTGACGATAACTTCGAGATCGTTCTCCCCTTCCTTTATCTCTTCGGTTACGTCGAAACTGAACGGAAAATATCCGCCGCGGTTCTTACCCACGCTCACGCCGTTGAGTATAACTTCGCTCAAATAGTCCACCGCTCCGAAATGAAGCAACGCTCTGTCGTTCTCTTTAACGAACGTAAACTTTCTGTGATAATATAGTACGTCGTTTTCCGTAACGACCTTTTCCACTCCCGACAATATGCTTTCCGGGCTGAACGGTACGATTATCTCGCCCTGATATCCCTTGAATCCTTCGTCCTTAGGATATATGGCGTATTCCCATCTTCCGTTAAGGTTAAAGAAACTGTTTCTCGCCATCTGCGGACGCGGATAGTCGTTAAGAGGCAGGTCTTTGTTGAGTTTTTCGCCGAACGGCGTAATCAGTCTTTCCATCTCGTTAAACTCCTTTGTCTAAGTGCTTTTTGTTTTTTTGATAAGTTTTTTGCTTCGCTTTAATGACTCCGCTTTTTCACCCTTTCGGGCGGGCGGGGGGGCCGATTCGCCTTATCTCACGGTCGGACGAACGGTGTTCTGCGAAGAAATGTTGCCGTATCCGCGCATATTTCCTGCCTCGTCCTCTCTCTCCGCTCCCAGTTCGAGTATCTTCTCGTGTTTCGCCGCAGCAGAAGAATCGACGAGTATGTGCAGATTATGCATGTTTGCCGGGTCGTAAACCGTGGTCGGCTGTCCGTATTGATAGAACGCGTCGTCGTCCGTTGCGCTCGTCGTGTCCTTCATATCGCTGCCCGGCGTGGGAATGATAACCGTTCTTAACGCCTTACAGCCCGTAAACGTGTCGCTGCAAATCTGTTGCACTTTGGGTAAATATATCCAGTACAACGCCGCGCAACCCTTAAACGCGCCGTATCCGAGCGAATTGTTGTAGTCTTTCTTGTTGTCTTTAAGTTCGTACTCGTACTTGTAGTTGTCGCGGTTCTTCATTCTGCCGTCTTTCTTGTTGGTTATCGGACAGGTTCTTAAATCCACCACTTGCAGAGAACGGCATCTTTGGAACGCGTACTGACCTATCGCTTTAAGTTTTTTACCGCCGATAAACTCTTTTATCGCCGTACCGAAAAACGCATAGTCGCCGATATATTCAAGCGTGTCCACGTCCGCAAACACCACTTCGGTAAGGTTGGTACAACTGTTGAACGCGTCGTGCGATATCATCGTATAACTCGACGGAACGTAAACCTTTCTTATACTCGTCGGCAGCGCGTAGTGCGCTATCTCGATTATGTCTTTGCGTACGTCTATATCCGATTGTACCGGAAGTCTTACGTAAGTGCTTCTGTCCGACCAGTAAACCAAAGAATAACCGATAACGTTGCTCGAAGTCTGCAAATTAGTCGAACTGTAGATTTCCTGCACCGCTACCTTAACGGTGATTTCCTTGCCTTCTTCGTCCGTGTAGGTGTAGTCTTTGACGAGATCGATGTCGTGAACGAAAACCGAACTGTTGTACGCGCTCGTTCCGCTCGACTGTCCGCCTGCGGTGACTTCCTTACCTTTTTTCATTTCTTCCTTGAACGCTTCCACAAGCCCGGACGGAACGAAAAGTCTGAGCGGCGAAGAATAAGTTACCGCGTCGGTATTCGTCGCTTCGTCTTCCTGATTGAGTTTTTCTTTTTCGCCGGCTTCGCCCGTCGCGAACAGGAAGTCCGCTTGTTTATGTCCGCCCACTACTTCCAAATCTTTGCCCTTCGAGTCCTTGCGTTCGTCTTTAAGGTATCCTTTCGGTACTTGTTCCATATCTTCGTTGTCGAAGAAAACGCATTTCATTCTGTCGCAACCGCGGAAAACGCCCGATCCGTATTTAAGCAGTTTGCCGGTGATCGTCACGGAGTCGAGATTAGTAAGGTTGCCGAACGCTCCCGAATGAAGATATTTAAGTTGACTGTCCTTTCCGCCGAAGGTAAGTTTGGTCACGTCTTCGCACTGATAAAAAGCAAGACAGTCCACGTCTTCGAGAGAAGCCGGGAGTTCCAGACTCGTTATTCTCTTTTGATAAAAAAACGCGTTTTGTCCTATCTTTTTCAGCCCTTCCGCAAAGAAAACGTTTGTAACGTACGCTATCTTGCTTTCGTCTTTTTCGTAATGGTTTATATCGAAACAGTAATCGGGAATGATGTTAAGTCCGTTCTTTTCTCCTTTGTCCGTCTGAAATTCTATTCTCTTAAGGTTAAGGCAACTTGCAAACGTTCTCGCGCCGATAAGGTTTTTCCCTTTTTCGATGGTTCTGTTGCCTTCCTTACTCTCTATCTCGTCGCCGGCGATGTAGTCGATCTGATCTTCGAAATAGCACCCGGGTTCGAACACGACCTGCGAAAATCCGGTGTTCATAAAGCACTTATACCCTATAAACTTCCAGTTTTTGCTGACGGTGAGCGTAGTCGTGTTTACGCCGTTCTTCGAAGGAACGTTCGTCCAGCCGCTGTCACGGAACGCCAGATTGCCGAGATATTCCACTTTTTCCGGCAAACTGAACGTGTTGTCCTTGCCGAGAACCTTGGTTTCGTAAAACGCGTAGTCGCCGATATATTTAAGTTCGGAATCGCCGTTAAACGTAAGGCTCGTCATCTTCGTGCAACGCCAGAACGCGCCGTAGCCTATCTCTTCGATAAACTTGCCCACGGTGGCGGTTCTTATCGTGTTGAACCCCTTAAACGCAAGCGAGCCTATTCCGATAACGGGATATTCGGTATACGAAACTTTCGGCGTGTAAACGGGTAATCCGTAGTTGCCTTCGGTTTCCGTATAAGTAATATCTTCGATTACTATCGTATCGGGAATATCGAGAATGGCAAAGTGCGTGACTTCGTTGTTCTTGAAATCCTTGTTTACTATCCTTACCCCGGCGGTAAATTTGTAAGTGTTGCCGGCGGAATATTCGTAATTTATGGGCGTGTCGAGTTGCACCACTTCGAAGTCGTACATTCTTTCGTAGTGCGCATAAAGCGTCATATCGCACCAGAAATAGTACTTATCCGTGCTTTGAACGAGTTCCCCTTCGCCGTTGGGTTTCGTATACCAACCTGCAAAGACCCAGCCGCCGCTTTTTCTCGGTCCGACGTAGTTTTCCGCGTCGAAATCCGGAGATACGACGTTGGCGTAACTAAGTTCGGACGAGTAAAACACTTTGGAAGAAGTCGCGTTCTTAACGTTCGCTATCTCTTCCTGAATATTCGCGTTGCCCATACGATAATCCACGTTCATCGGGTTAAGCGTAAGGTTGAACTGCGGACGAACGGAAACGCTTATCGTGTTTTCCACGCCTTCCGCCCACTTCATTTTCGTGGTTTCCGAACCGTTCATATACATAACGTTGTTAATAACGTAGTCGATTATGCCGCTGAGCGCGTTTTCTTCCACGGAAAACTCTATTCTCGTATTCGTCGTGTCCGAACCCGAGGCAAATCTCGTGCTGTCGTACTTAACGTTGTTTATCTTGACCGAACTTACGGGAAGTTTGTCTGGATTGTCGTAAGAAATAACCACGTAGTATTTTTCGAGATCGTTTAACGCCATAGGATTCGTACACCCTTTGTTAAACAGATACTCCTTGCTTTCCAGATACCCGTCCGTCGCCTTAATCGTTTCCAGTCCCGTGATTACCGGCGCTTTAACTTTCTTATCGTCGCGACCGAGTATCTTGTTTATAAAACTGCACCCGGCAAGCGTCGTAAGCAGCGCCGCAAACACCGCGACGACGACAAGACAAAGCCACGCTTTCTTTTTCATACACATCTCTCCTTTCCGTGTTCCGTTTACGGATTATTTCCTTAATTTCAATATAAGCACCACTATTCCCGCCACCAGCAACGCTCCGCCTGCGGCGATTATGTAGTAATAATACGTCTTAAACCCTTTTTTGCCGTCGTCCGTCGGCACTATATCGGGTTTTTTCTCCGTCGTGACCGTAATCTTCTTGCTGTACTGCGTCACGCTCAGTTTCTTGTTCCTTATCTCCACGTTTATCGAATCGACGCCCTTCCTCAAGGTATAACTCTCTTCGACGAGTACGCCGTCTATATACAGCGAGTAGGCGTCCTTGTATTCTTCTTTCATTTTTATTAACCCGGCTTCGCCGCTCAGATAAATCGTGTTTCCGTCGTCGGAAAAACTTATTCCCGATATTTCGAGCAGTCTTTCGTCCACCTTGACTTCGGGTTTGTCTTCGCTCGGTTTCTGCCCGAACGTCACGTCGTAGGTTATTTTGAAAATCGTAGTCTGTTTGTAGCGTATCTCGATTTTTTCCTTTGCCGTACGGTTAAACGTCGCCCTTCTCACGGATATGCCGTTCTGATAAAGTCCTAAGTCGTCTTCCACTCCGACATAAGGCGTTTTGTCGACGTAAACTTCCAGCACCGTTTCGGTAAACAGTTTGTTGTCCGTGTCCACCGTGTAGTCCGAGTGGCTGAACGTAAGCGACGCGCCCGTGACTTCGTAAACCGTTATTTTCTTCGTAAACCGCACTTCGTTAAGGTTTTTCGAGTCCGTCGGCGTGAACAATAGGTTAAACGTGTTCGTTCCGCGCCTTAGTTCGTTCGTTCCGATAAACGTTACCGTTCCCGGAACGGAAGGTATTATCTCGTTGAAGTAAGCGGTCGCTTTCACGTCGCCCGACGTAAGCGTTTTCGCTCCGACGTAAACGGTATATTCGTCTTCCGTCGTAACTACGGGCGTTCCTTTCGTTATCGTCATCGTAGCGGATATCCCGGACGTGCGTCCCGTCGGATAAATTACGTTCGCCGTCACGGTATAACGCCCCGCGTCGCGATGAACGTTGTTCGTATACTCTATACGCACCCCTTCTTCCACGTCCTTAACGGTAATCGTTTTTTCCGTTCCGTCGTAAACGAACGTTGCGTCCGCCATACTGTACGACTTGTATCCCTTTATTACCGTAACCGAACCTTTCTCTACCCGTCCGCTTTCGATAGTATAATCGTCGAAAGTAAACCTTCCGCTTACGGAGTAAATATCCCCTTCGTTTGCGGTAATCGGATTGTAATCGGTGGCGGCAACGAACGAGAACCCTTTGAGTAAATACGGATTTTTTCCTGCGTCGTCGCCTTTAAGTCCGTCTATTACGAACTCCGCCGACGGAATATTTTCGTATTGCCGTACTTCTCCGCCGGGGATATAAACCCTTATTCCGTTTAACGGCGATTTGTTGACGATTACTCCGAGTTTCTCCGTTCCGTCGAAAACGTAGTTCGGCGCGCCCGAAATCGTGAGAGAAACGATGTATTTGTCAGCGTGAATAAGTTCGGTTTCGTATATCCCCTGCCTTACGACCTTTCTTACCGTTACGGAACTTTCGCTCTCGCCCGAAGCAAACCCGGACAAAGTATACGTTATCCTTTCGGACTGATCCCGCCCTGCGTACGTAATCGCGGTTTCCGCGGCGTCCGCGACCTTTCCGTCCACTTTCCAGACCACGCTTAACGCCCGCCTCGTGACCGTAAGAGTAAAGGATTTCGACAGCGTAAACCGATAATTCTTCGGTTGCACTATTTGTTCCGTGCTTACCGTATATTCGCCTATGGTAAAGTACTTTGCGCTCGATTTGAACGCGAATTTTATCGTTTCCGTAAGCCCGGTTTCCGCCACTTCGTATCCGACAAACGCGATCTCTCCGCTGCCTATTCTTACCGTTCCGTCATACGTATCCGTCGTGTACTCTCCGTACGCTCCGTACTGAAACGATACGTCGCTTAAAGCAATCGTCGCCGCAAGCGGACTTATCACTATCTCGCACTCTCCCGAAACTATCTCGTAATCGGGATTTTTACTCGTCGCAACGACTTTGTACGTTTCCGCTTCCGCCACCGAATTAAATTCCATTCCTATCGAATTCGTAAACCTGTACGATATATCGCTTGCGGTTAAACCGCCGCTTCCGCCGCCCGGATAACTTATCGTAACCGCAGGAACTATCGCTTTACCGTTGTAAACGTATTCTCTTTCGACGGTGAGAATTGCCGAGCGCGCTTTTACGGTAACCGTTGCGGTTGCCCGTGCGGAGGCAAAGTTCCCGTCGCCCGAAAACTCCGCCGTTACGACGTAGTCCCCCGCGTGTATCACTTCTTTCGTCTTAACTCCGTTTTGCGTGAAATAAACGGTAATTTGCGCGTCTTCCGGCATTTTTTCCGTAAAGAAAACGTACTCTTCCGTCGCTTTGTCCGATCCGTCGTAAACGAATTCGTAACTCGCTTTTTCAAAAACGATTTTCGTGGTAATCAGCGTGATTTCCGCAAAAAACGAATATTCCGTCACGAAAAAGTTGTTTTCGTCGTCGCCGAGCGGAGTAACCGTCGCAGTAACGGTGTAATACCCGACTTCTTTTATCTCGGATACTTCTTTGCCTCCCGAAATTATTTTGTACGCAACGCTTACTTGCACGTTTCCGAACGCGTCCGACGGAATCGCGTAATCGAGCGGTTGCCCGGTGTATTCGGTAAAAACGTCTTTGTATTCCGTTTTCGGATAAATCGCGGTAAGAGATGCCTTTCCTATCGTAAGGTATCCGTTTGTCACGGCAAAAACGTAATTTTCCGCTTCGCCCGTTACGCTAAGCGTAACTTCGTGCTTTCCGGCAATCAACTTTTCTTCCGGATTTTTAAGAACGGCTTCGATCGTTACGAATTCCGTGACTTTCTTGAAATCGTCTTCCTTAACCGGTACGACCGCGGTAAAATCGAAATCGTCGGAGTTAAACTCGTATCCGTACTGTTTTTCCGCGTCGCTTACGGTGATTTTTATCGTCGCCTTGGTAATCGTAAGGGTGGCTAAATACGTTTTCGTTTCGTAGTTTTTGTGCGAAACCGTCGCTCTGACGGAATAAACCCCTGCGTTTTTCTCGCCGTTTCCTTCGTATTCGACTTTCGCGCCCGAAGGTTGTCCGTCTACGGACAGGCTTTTCGCCGTTCCGTCGTAAACGAACGTTCCGCCCGAAAACGTTATTCTCGAAAACTCCGCTTTCGTCACACGTAAAACGCCCGCGCTCACGGTCGGCAGATAATTGTCGAGATATTTAAGCGAACATTTTATAGCGTACTCTCCCACGTCGTCGCCTTGCGCGTATTCGACGGAAAAGAGATTTGCAAAAACGAATCCGCTCTCTTCGGTCAGCAGTTTGCTCGTTTTTTCTCTGTCCGTCCCCACCGTTCCCGTCATTATCAGCATATCCGCGCCGAAAGAGGAAACGTCGTAAGCCGAACCGTAAACGATCGTATCGTCCGCCACCGAAACCGTAAGCGGAATCTTGTTTATCGTTATTTTTCTCGTATAAGTAATCGTTTCGTAGTTGTCGGAAGAAAGAGAAATCGTCTGAACGTACGTTCCGCAATCTCTCACCGCCGAAACGACGCCGTTTTTCGTCACGGCAAAGGACAAAACGAACCCTTTCGATTTAAGCAAGGCGTAGTTGTCCGGTTCGGGTTCGTCTGTTATCTCCGCGCCGACGTAATCGAACGATTTATCGCCCTTTCGGGAATATTCCACCGTTCCGTCGTAAACCGACTTGGTAATAACGACGGTAATCGGCTCTAACTCGGTTGTAATGAGATTATCTCCGTAGGCAGTGGCTGCGAGAACATATTCCCCGGCATCGGTAAGATTTTCCGCGGTGTACGGTTCTCCGCCGTAAGTCCAGTCAAACCGCAGATACCCTTCTTCCGTCTGATAAACGCTCTCCGCCACGTCGCGCGCGGAATACCCGTTTTCGTCGTAACCGAAAGACCGCAGATTCGGATCGTCGTTTATCGTAACGTAACCTTCCGCGTTCACACGGTAAGATACGCCTTTTCTCCTTATTTCGGCTCGGGTTTCGCTTTTGCCGACTTCGTACCCGAAAACTTCGTCCGCGTCGAACCCGTCCGCTTCGAGATCGTAATATCCGCTTCCGCTCCTCGTTTCTTCCTTTCCGTTTATTCTGTAACCGTTCGCTATGCAAAAAGCAATCGTTCCGTCGCCGCTTGAATAAAACTCTTCGCCGCTTACCGACGAACAATTTTCTATCGAGCCGCCGTTCGTTTCGCAAAAAGCGTACCGAGCGTTAACGAAAGAATTGCTTAAAGAAATCGAACCGTCGTTATTAGCGGTAAAACCGCTCGTAAAAACATTGTTCGACAAGGAAAAAACGTTTATTCTTTCGAGCGAACCGCCGTTTTCCACGGACGCGCAGACTCCGCTCGTCAAATTCTCTTTGTCGGATAAAATTACCGTAAGATCGGAAATAGAACCGTAAATTTTGCCGAACGGCGCAAGGTAGGTATTGACCAGAGCGTGACCGGTGAAATCTACGTCGAGTTTAACGTCCGGCGCGGTTTCGCATAAAACTTTGTTCCCGGACGAAACGTTGTTAAGAAGTATGTCTTTCGTAACGACCGCTTTCTTTCCGGGAGCGTTTTTCTCTCCGTCGAGCAACACCGCCGCAAGACTTTCCGCGTCGGTAACGATATACGGATCGGTTTCCGTTCCGCTTCCTTTTACCGTCGAAGGGGTTACGCCCGTAAAGGTACCCGACGTATATCCGTCGCCGCCGAAGCCCGATACGACGGTCACGGCGGCGGCGAGCGTTACGTTTTCAAAGGGATCGAAATCGGTTTTCGCAAATATATGCCCGTTTCCGTCAACCGTGAGTTTTACCGTTCCTACGCAGGTTTCGTCCGTTCCCGAAGAAAAATTCGTTCCGAAAACGTCCCCGGTAAGTTTAGCGTAAAATCCGCCGTGCGTTTCCCTTTCCGAAATCGCGAAAACCAGCCGTTTTACGTCGTGCATATCGTCGATTAAAAACGGATCGGTTTCCGTTCCGGCAGAGCCGAACGCGGTTTTTACCGTCGGCACCGCTCCGTCCGAAATATAAAATCCGTCGCCGAGCGCCGAGTAGTCCGTTCCGACCGCTCCGCTTCCGTCGTATACCGTAACCGACGAGGTTTTTACGAAAGAGTTCTTTGCCGGCGTGCTTTCTCCGTCCGCAACGGTTACTTTTTCGCCGAGGGACAAAATCACGCCGACGTTCTCCGCGCTCGTTCCGCCCGACCCGGCGCCGAAAGGATATACTTCGCAATCGTATCCGGACGAAACCTTAAGCGACGATACCGAGTTTTTTACCGTTGCGCCGGGGTAATTCAGCGTAGCGATCGTTCCGACGTACGGCGTCGCCCTTCCCGCGATTTCTTCCGACGTTAACTTTTCGAATTCGTAAGTTCCGCTTAAAAAGCACGTTTCTATCTTTCCGCTGTTTGCGTATACGAACGGATATCCGCCGTTCACCGTAACGTAACACGCCACGTTTTCGATCGTTCCGTAATTGTATTCCGCAACGCTCCCTTCGGAAAGAGAACCGTAAACGTCCACGTCTTTAAGCAAGCCGTAAACGCGTTTTGCGATCAGCGGTTTGTTCGATACGGAAACGTCCGTCAGATAAAACGAACGCGCCTCGCCTTTGACGGACGAAAACAACGTGCCGCCAAGACCTTTGATCGCAAATCCGTTACCGTTAAAAACGCCGTTAAAAGCGGTCGTAAAAACGTCTCCGGGCGGTGCGGTTACGTCCGAGTAAAGCAAAACGGTTTTGCCGGTAAAATCCTTGCCGACCGCCGACAAATCGGCAAGCGTGGCGAAATCTTCGTCCGACCGCACGCAGAAAACCGCTGTATCGTCGTACGAATAAGCAAAAGAAGTTTTTTCCTGCGGAATGAATTTAAGAATGCAAAACGCCGCGACGAAAAGAATAATCGCCGCCGCAATCGCCGTCAGGTTTTTCTTTGCCACTCTCGCGCGTCCGTGCATAAAACTCCCTATAATATAATTTAATTTATGTAATTATAACATAAGAAAAAAGGCAATGCAATAGCATTACCCTAATTTTCGTCGGTCTTAAAGGATACATTAAGTTATGCCCGTTTGATTCTGATTATTGCTTTCACGGCGGAAATTACCTGCAAAACGAACCCGATAAACACCGGGATATAGAACACGGCTATTCTCCAGAACAGCACCGCCCAGAACAATATTCCGCCGTCGATATGAGCGGCAAAAATCGCGTAAAAAGACAGTTCCGCTATACCCGCTCCGCCGGGAGTCGGCGCGAAACTCGACGCGTAGTTAACAAACAAACACAGCACCAGGGTTTCCCAATACGCCACGTCGGATACCCCTAACGCACGCATAACGAAAAACGGAACGGAGTTGTTGGCGAACATTTCGATAAGCGCGCCGAGAGCGATTACCACGATTACGCTTTTGTTTACGCTGAGATATTTTACGCCGGTCAGAAACTGCGTGACGTTTTTGTTTAACTTTTCTTCCGCCTTTTCGCGGTGCTTTACGATTTTCATTTTGTATAAAAGCCCGATCACGCCGTCGGAGATTTTTCTTCCGACTTTCGGCTTGAAAGCGCAGATAAGCATAAACGACGGAATGATAAGTCCTGCGAAAACGCTTGCTATCGCCGCCGCCATAACGTAGGGATTCGTTACTATTCCGCTCGACGCGAGAATGATTATTACCGCTACCGCAACGGAGAAAAAGCGGATTATGTGCCTTGACATAGTCACGGCGCAACTGTCGCCCGACGAAAGACCTTTTTTATGAAGATAAACCACCTGAAAGGGTTCTCCACCGGACGACCAGGGCGTAACTCTGTCGAAATACCGACCCAAAAAGGACGCGCCCACGCAAGCGGCGAAAGAACAGTTCGTTTTCAGTTTTCGTGTAAGTACGACGAAAACGAGTACGTCCGCGGCGACGATTACGAAGTACGAAAGTACGGCGTACGCCGTGTAAAACGGATGTTCGGCAAGAAGCCGCAACGCTTCTTTCCCCGAAACCGGATCGCCCGACCTGTCTTCGAAAAATATCATACCGAGTATAACCGCCGCGCTTATCGCCACGAACATTATATATCCGAGTATCTTTTTTCGGATCTTTTTCTTTTTTTCTTTTTCCGGGTCTTTTACTTCGTCGTTTGACGAAACGGCTTTTTCGTCCGTTTCATTTTCGCAAACGACTTCTTCGAATTCGGCAACGGAAGAGTTTTCCGCACTTTCCGATTCGACGGAGCGGTTCTTTTCTTCCTGCGTTTCTTCGCCTGCCGGCAGATTGTTTCGTTCAAGCATAATATATGATTATAACCTAAAAATAATAAAAAGCAACCCCGATTTTCCGCGGCGTCAAACGCTCGCAAGCACGGTTCTTATTCCGTCGGCGGCGGCGCTCGTTATACCGCCTGCGTATCCTGCGCCTTCTCCGATCGGGTACAGCCCTTCCATACTCGACATACCCTTTTCGTCGCGTAAAATTTTAACGGGCGAACTGCTCCTCGATTCCACCCCGGTAAGCACCGCGCTCGGCGAGTCGAACCCTCGTATTTTCCTTGCTGCAAGGGGCAGCCCTTTCTTTATTCCCTGCACGATTTTTTCGGGTAAAACGTCGGATAAGTCGCCTAGGATATACCCCGTTTCCACGCTCGGCAAAACCTTGTCCGGAGCCGTTCCGCTCTTCCCGGACAGAAAATCTCCTACCGTCTGTACGATGGGTTTGTACCCTGCCGACGTTTCGAAAACGCGCCTTTCCACCGCTCGCTGATACTCCATACCGGCAAGCGGATGACTGCTGCCGAAGTCCTGCTCGGTCACGTTTATCAGCAACGCCGAGTTGGAATTGACCCCGTCCCTTGCGTGATAACTCATTCCGTTCACACACACGCCGTTTTCTTCGCTCGACGCGTTTATTACCCGTCCGCCGGGACACATACAAAACGAATACATCGAGCCGTATTCGGCGACGGAAACCGCTATCTTGTAGTCCGCCGCAGGCATAATCGAAGCGAATTTTCCGTATTGTGCAAAATTTATATCTTTACTTAAATGTTCGATACGGGTTCCCATACTGTAAGTTTTGGAAGTCATTTTTACCGACTTACGATACAGCATTTCAAACGTATCCCTTGCCGAGTGGCCTATCGCGAGATAGATTCTGTCGCAGGGGATTTCTCCTTTGCTCGTCACGGCGGCGGTGACTTTCCCGGCTACGGTTTTTACGTCGGTAAGACGGCAGTTAAATAAAAACGTGCCGCCGAGAGATATGATTTTTTCTCTAAGCGACCGCACCACGCAGATAAGTTTGTCCGTGCCGACGTGAGGTTTATTCAGGTATGCTGTTTCTTCGGGCGCGCCGCACGCGACGAACTCGTTTATCACCGCTTTTACGAAATCGTTGCTTACCCCGGTATTGAGTTTGCCGTCGCTGAACGTACCCGCACCCCCTTCGCCGAACTGTACGTTGCTTTCGGTGTCGAGCGATAACGTTTTTATAAATTTTTCCGTTTTTTCCACTCTTTTATCCAACGTGTCGCCACGTTCTATTACCACGGGTTTTGCGCCGAGCAAAGCAAGGGTAAGCGCGGCGAAAAGTCCCGCGGGACCGCTACCGACTACCACGGGATTGCAATTTATTTTTCTACCTATGGTCATACGTTCTATTGTAGGTATGTTCGTTTCGTCATACGGCGTTCCTTTACCTATGAACTTTCGTTCATCGTCGACTTCGACCGCCACACGGTAGTTATAAAGGACGTTGTCTTTTTTTCTTGCGTCCACGCTTTTTTTGATTATTACGTACCGTTTTATGCTTTTTGCGCCGAGTTTTTTCGCCGCAAGCGTTTCTATCGGCGTTTTGTCCGTTACGGAAACGGTAAAATCAACCGCTATCATATGCTCATACCTACCTTAATTCCGCTCGCAAACGCAAAATGCAGGTTGTATCCGCCGCATTGCCCGTCCACGTCCAGCACTTCGCCGCACGCATACAAGCCTTTTTTCTTCTTGCTTTGCATATTTTCGTCGAATTCCGACGTAACCAAACCGCCGCAAACCGCCTGCGCTTGCCTTACGTCGCCCGTTCGAACGTTCTTTACGACGAAGTTTTTCACAGTTTCCGCTACGCTTAAACCCCTTCTTACTGCTTGTTTTTCCACGCTTTGCGCTATCGCTTTATGAAGCAAACTCTCCGCTCCGCCCGTTTTTACGCTTTCTTTCACTTCTTCCGCCGTTAAATCGGGCGCAAAATCGATTGCGACGTCGCATTTTTTTTGCCTGCGCGCAACGTATGCCGATATGCTCATCGATACGATTCCGCTCAAACCGTTGTCCTTAAAAAGAAGTTCCCCTTTTTCGGTTTCTTTTTTCTCGCCGTTTTCGTAAAGCGTAAGCGAACATTTCGCTCTCAGCCCGGACAAGCCCTTTATATCCGCGGTGTCGGTGACGAGCGGAACGAGCGACGGACGGCGTTTTTCCGTCGTATGACCGAATTTTTCGTAAAGATAACCGCTTTCCGTACCCTTAGTCGCATTGCTTCCCGTCGCTAAAAGTACGTTTTTCCCTAAATAACCGTTTACCGAAAACAAACCGCCTTTTTCGTCCACGGATTTCACTTCTTCTCCGAGAACGAGTTCTCCGTCGTAGTTTTTACGCAAAAAACTCACCGCCGACAGCGCGCTTTCCGAGTACGGATAAAATCTTCCGCCGATTTCTTTCACCCTGAGCCCGAGCGAACGGAAAAATCCCGGGACGTCGATTTTTATCGTTTCCGCAACGAAATCCGTGTTGTAAAAACACGGGCGCATATCCGCGTTGCTTAAATTGCACTTGCCGTTGCCCGTCATAAGAATTTTCTTACCGAGTTTGTCTTCCTTTTCCACGATAAGCACTTCTTTGCCGTTTCTTCTTGCGGTAATCGCCGCGCTCGTTCCGCCGGCGCCGCCGCCGATCACTATCAGGTCGTAAACTTTTTTCATAACGAAAATTATACCTTATTTCGCCCGAATAATCAACGTTTGACCGTATGAAGATATGACTATATCGCCATAAAAACATATTTTCTTATTTTTTATCGCTATTTTTAAGATTAAAGTATAGTTTTACGCTTATAATACGATTGAATTTCAGCACAAAATTATGTTATACTGATCTTATCGATGTACGAAAACTTAATATCCGCCGCGTCGGACGCACTCGAAAAATACGACGAAACGGCGGAACTTATCGAATATCCCGAAGTTCAGGCGGATAAAGCGTATTACTTGTCCGTTCTTTCTCGTTACAATTCGCTTAACGCTCTGAAACAAAGCCTTAACGACCTGACCGACGTCCTTAACGAACGGGAAAACGCCGTTTCCGCGGCAAAAGAAACGGAAAACTGCGACGAAAAAACGCTTTTTCTCGAAGAAATAGACCTCTTAACGAAACGGGTCGAAGAAAAAGCCAACGCGCTGAACGCTCTTCTCGGCGGTAAAACTTATACCGAACAAGCGGCTGTTAAGTTAGTCGCAAACGGCGAAATATCGGCAAAATACGGCGAAACGCTCTTTTCTCGCCTTTGCGCCTACTTCGATTCCCGCTCGATAAAAGTTACCGACGTGAAAAAAACCGTACGCAGTGGAGAAACGTACGCGAGAGAAATAACTTTTTCTACGTCGGGAGCGGACGCGTACGCGAGAATCGCACTCTTCAAAGGCGTGCATAAAATTTATATCGCGTCCGCCCGCAGTGAAGAGCTTGCCGTGCTTTGCACTAAAAAAACAACGGAAACTTTCGTTTTAGACGAAAAAGACCTTAAAATCGACCTGTTCCATTCCGGCGGCGCAGGCGGACAAAACGTAAACAAGGTACAAACCGCCGTAAGAGTGACCCACGTCCCCACCGACACAGTCGTCGTTTGTCAGGACGAGCGGTCGCAACTGAAAAACAAACGCCGCGCGTTGAAAACGCTGGAAGAAAAACTTTCCGCAAAGCATTACGCCGAAGAAAAAGCGCGCGCCGAAAAAGATTTTTCCTCTTTGTTAAAGAAAAAATCGTCGATAAAATACGACGTTTCGGAAGGAATTCTCACGGACGACAGACTCTCCGTCCGTTCCGTCGAGTTCGCCGACGAAAAAAAATTCGCCGAATACGCTGACTCGCTCTTTGCGATAAGGAATAAAAATTGATTACGACCGTTACTTTAGACGCAAGAAAAAAATATCTTTCAAGCACTCGGAAAGCATACAAAACCGAGAGTTTCGTTCGTCTTACCCGAAAAACCGTCGCAACCGACGCGTTTATTACCAAAATCGCCGAAGCGGCTTTCGTCAACGGCATAACGGTTAAACCCGGCCGTTCGATTATGGCGGAAACCACGGACAAATCGTACACCGCATTTTTCGTTCAGGGCGTTTCTGCCGACGGAGTGGACGAAAACGATCTCGTTTTTTACAAGTTTTTGTCCAAGCACAACGACTCGGACGGCACCGATCGGCAACTTTCGGATTATCTAAGCGGATCGCAAACCCTTACGTTTACTTTCCGTGAAACGAGCGACCTTCCGGACGAAAACGACCTGAACAAACTCTATCTCATCAGCGAAGCGACGAACGTAAACTTCCCTTTGCTTAACGCCGTTCAGCGCAAAATCGTAGAAACCGAAAACGCCAACGTACTCGTTCAGGGCGTAGCCGGGAGCGGAAAAACCAACGTTTGCGTGGAAAAAATCGTTTATTGCGCTTGCCGCGGTTATCGCGGAAAAATCCTTTATACGACGTTTTCCCGCGGACTTCTGACGGAAACAAAAACTCGCTCGGACGCGTTTTTACGGTCTATTAAAGATTTTCTCGTTTCCTACGAAAACGGCGAAGTCGTTTTTCTCGACAAAAACCATAAAAAAGCGATGGAAAACAAACTCGGTATCGCGTTTAACAACGACGGCGACGAAGAAAACGCCCGTTCTCTCCGTCGAATAGCGGATTTTCTCGAAAAAAACGTGGATTATTATCTCATCGAAGACATTTACGCGGAAAAATTCGGCAAAGCACGGGTTGCGGACGAACGCGTTTTTTTACGGGAATACGTCGGCGACGTAAAAAACTATCGCCTGTCCGGCGCGCTCGAAAAAATAAAATATCTCTCGCCCGAACTCGTTTACAAAGAAATTTACGGTATGATTTTCGGTAAACACGATCTCGACTCGCCGAAAACGACGCTTACGCGCGACGAATACGCAGCCGAGCGAAAAGACAGTTTTTCTCGCGCGGAATGTGACGTAATTTACACGATTGCAACCGATTATGCCGCATTTCTCGACAAAAACGGTTACGTAGACAACAACGTTATGTCAAGGCGGATCGTCGAAAAAACGCAGTCCCCCGTTTATTCCGTCGGGATTATCGACGAAGCGCAGGATTTCACGCAAATAAACCTTTTTATGCTGAAAAAACTTTGCGTAAAAATGTTTTGCGTAGGCGACGCCTTGCAGATGATCAACCCGTCGTACTTCGGTTTCGGCTACGTAAAACGGCTTATGTACGGCGACGTTACCGGCGTAAGCGAACTCGTGCATAACTACCGCAGTTCGCCGAAAATCGAAAAAATCGCGGAAAAACTCGGAGAACTGAACGTAAAACGGTTCGGAACTCATAGTTTCGTCCTTAAAGGGCAAGCGATCGAGTCCGACGTTCCGTCCGAGGCGGTATACGTATCCGACCGCAATTTCGTAAAAAGTCTTGAAGACAAACGTTACGAAAACGTAACCGTCATCGTTTCTTCCGCAAGAAAAAAGGAAGAACTTCGTAAAAAACTCGGCAAAACGGAAATTCTTACCGTGGCAGAATCCAAAGGACTAGAGCGAAACGCCGTGGTTTTGTGCGACGTATTAAGCGACAATCTCGACAAATGGAACTACCTGTATTCTATGTCGCTCAGCCGAAAAACCGCCGACGAAAACTCGGTTTTTCGTTATTATTTTAACTTATTTTACGTCGGAATATCTCGTGCGAAACAATATCTTATCGTTGCGGAAAGCGCTCCTCCTAAGTTTTTTAACGAATTTTTCGACGAATGTTTTGACAAAAAAGACAAGATTTCCGCAACGAAATTTTTAAGCGACGTCGCAGGCAAAATCACCCTTGACGACGAAGAACTAGTCGAACGTATTCAACGGTTTATTCAACTCGAACAGTACGAAAACGCGCGTTATGCAGCAGACAGAATTTCCGACGATACGCTTATGAAAGAAACGATAAACCGCATAGACGTAAACGAAAAATTTATTCGTTACGGCTTAATTAAGGACGCCGGGATCGAATACTGGAAACGCGGAATGGAGCGGGACGCAAAAGAAATGTTCGTTTTATCGAACAACGAAAAACTTATCCCGTTGCTCGAAGCGGTCAAAAATAAAAACGGCGTTTCTCTCGACGCGGAGATAGTGCGGTTTTATCCCGACGTGTCCGACGACGAAGCGGCTTCCGCTCTGATTTTGGACACGCTAAAAACCGAAATAAACTCGATTAGGGATACCCAAAAAGCAATTAACGATACCTTTAAGGCAAAAAGGAGTAAAAAATGACGGACAACAAAGAACTTACCGAACTTATAGAAAGTTTTATCGAATATCGCAATCTTCTTCTTCCTTTGCAAGAAAATTTACGTAAAGTCGCGGACTCGTACAAGTCCATAAAAGACGACTTATCAGACATCGAAAAAAACTTAGGCAACAACGTTTCTTCGCAACTCGATAAGATACATTCGGCTTTATCCGTTCAGGCAAAAGGCGGCAAAGAACTTACCGACAAAATCGCGTCTTACGCCGAAAGCGGCGATAAATTCGCTAAGTCGGTTTCCGCTCTTAACGAGTCGTTTTCCGCCGTTACCGAAAAACTTGAAACGGTGACGGAAATCGAAAAATCGGCTGAATCGCTCATCGCCCGTCTTGACGGAATTATCAACGAAAAGCGCGCGAATTACAATCTCAAAGATTTACAAAAATCCCTCGATACCTATAATAAAAACGTTGAAAAAATCAGCGAGTTTATCAATAAAGACGTTGCTTCCGTTATGCAAGAAAACGCAAGAAAAATCGAAGAATTGCGCAAGCAAAACGAACTTCTTTCCGCAGCCGTAGACAAGCAGGGCGAATCCGTCGCCGAACTCATCGCCGTCTATTCCGCCACTTCTTCTCTCCTTAGAAAAACCGTGGAAAGCGGCAGCGTAAACGAAGAATACCTTTTCGACGCGTTCGACAAATGGGCGGCGGACAGAAAAGTCAAGATCAAGAAAAAATAACTATGACAAACGTTTTTTACGAAAAACTTCTCGACGCGATAATCCGCGACGACGTAAAATCTTACTCGCAGTGCGAAGCCGAAACTTTTTGCGGCTCGTTTTCCTTTGCGCGTTTTCCGGTTTTGTCCGCCATGTATCTCCTTCGCGCGAAAAAACTTATTCGCATTTATGAGGAAAAATATATAAAAATCAACTCTTTTACCGACATAAGCGAGAGCGGCGAACCCACCGTTTTGTCCGATTCTTTCCGAAAAATTGCAGGTAAATGCCTTCGTCTTTACATTGAAGAAATCGTCACTCCGTGCGAAATGCTCCTTCTTCTCGGCGAAGACAAACGGTTAAAAAAACTTTATCCCTTTGCCCGTCCGTCGTCGGCTGTTAAGTCTAGGCTGGAAGAAATTTATTCTATCAGGTACGCTTTATCCCTTAAATGCGCGCGCGAAGAAATCGTTATGGACAAG
>ERZ779888.1673-NODE-1673-length-20950-cov-5.543766_pt1 | contig 20950 bp, 19 predicted proteins | sample MGYA00511245_ERZ779888 | MGnify/ENA primary metagenome ERZ779888 (study PRJEB29588, sample SAMEA2155255) | human gut metagenome | biome: human gut; feature: human-associated habitat; material: faeces | place: Denmark | collected 2008/2010 ...
TTTAGGTTCAATAATATTATATTGAATTGGAGCTGTCTTTTCTAGTAATAAAAGAATTTCTGCTAAAGTTTCTGTCGTAAATGTCGCTGAATAAGTATATTCAAAGACTTCTTTCCCTTGTAATTGAATGTTTACATTAAAATGTCGGGAAAGCTGTTTCGCAATTTCTTCCATAGGGGTGCGGCGAAATACAAGTTTTCCCTCTTTCCAGGCTGTTTCTACTAATATATTCGCTTTTTGTACATGCATCATTTTTGTTTGCCGAGAGTATATGGCTTGTTCACCTGGCTCTAAATTCTGACTAATTGAGAGGGATGGCTGGTTTACTTGAATATGGCCATTCGATAAAGTTGCCTTAACTTCAGATTCTTCATTATATGCCTGTATATTGAATTCAGTACCGTAAGCACTTACTATGATGTCATCTTTAGTACGTACATCAAAACGGTGTTTTTTATCTGATTTTACTTTGAAGAATGCTTCTCCAGATAATTGTACTTGGCGTTTATCTCCAGTAAAGTGTTGAGGATACGATAGTGTCGATCCAGAGTTTAGCCATACTTCAGATCCATCTGATAGTGTGATCTTAGTCTTTACACCATAGGCTGTCATCGTTTCCAGTTGTTCATTAGGCTGTGATTTCAATGAAGTCGTCTGATAATAAAAATATGAGGAAAGACCTAGTAGTGGAAATAGTAAGATAGCCGCTATATTTCGTATCCATTTAAAGAACATTTGTCTTTGGTTTGTCTTATGTATACGCGAATGAAGTAGACGCCAATTTTTATCAACATCTATTTTTTGTTGCATAATCAGCTTTTCTGAAAGATTCAGTATAGCTTGCAACTCATCTTCTAAATCATCTTGTTTGTCTGTCATTTTTGTATTCATAACTTGTATTTTAACAATAGACGTTTTTTTTAAGTGCTTACCCTAATAAATTGGGCCAAAGAATGAGTAAGGCGGGTAAATAATCCTTTAACTCAATGCGTAATAATTTTAAGGCTTGAGACATATATCGTTCTACAGTTTTTACAGAGATTTGTTTCTCTTGAGCAATTTCAGCATATGTTTTCCCTTCAAAACGATTCATACGAAAAGTAGATGCAATTTGTTCTGGGAGTTTGTCTAATGCTTGATTTAATAAGGACTCCAATTCTTGGGTTGTATAGAGGTCTTCATCATCTTCCTCTGATTCATCCTCCATTGCTTTTTCTATCCATCTTTTTTCAACGTCTTGCCGTCTGAGCAAATCAAAACACGCATTTCGAACGCTTGTGATAAGAAAATTGCGTGCAGAGGTTTGTATATGCAATTCTTTTCGGTTTTTCCAAATTCTGTAAAAGGTCTCTTGGACAATATCTTCACATGATTCTATATCTTCAATATACTTGTTGGCAAATACGCATAATGGAGCGAAGAAGTTATAAAACAAAGATCGAAAAGCTTCTTCATCATCTTGCAAAGAAACCATTCGAAACAGTTTGTCTGTATTGTCATTTTGTAATTTATCTTCCATCTCCCGCCTCGTTATCCTGATATAAATTTGTCATGTAATCACATGATGTGCAAATGTATAAATTTTATGGAGCATTTTTAGGTGTTTTTTCAGTATTTCTTTGCGCATATTTAGAAGGACTGACGCCAAACTGGCTGATGAAATTCGTACTGAAATAAGATTGCGAGCGGAAGCCGACGGCCTCGGCTATCTCGTAAATCTTCATATCGCTTTGCAACAAGAGTTCGGCTGCCCGTTTGAGACGGGTGATGCGGATGAGGTCGTTCGGTGTCATTTCTGAGATTTCCCGGATCTTTCGGTATAATGTCGGACGGCTGATGTGCATGAGTTCGGCTATCTGGTTGACGTCCAGTTCCGGATCGCTGATATGTTCCAGAATGATACCGTTCAGTTTCTCGAGGAACTGCTCGTCAGTCTTGGAATAGGCAATCGACTTCATGTTGGCCATGGGTGATTTAAAATAAAACTGACGGATATGTTCCCGGTTCGTCAGCAAATTGCTGATCTGGGCCAACAACAGGTTCATGGTAAAAGGTTTGTCGATATAGGCGTCGGCGCCTGATTCCAGCCCTTCCAGCTTGGATTGTGTAGTGGTTTTAGCTGTCAGTAAGATAACGGGGACATGGCTGAATTCAACATTTGTTTTGATCTGTTTCAATAACTCCAGACCATCCATTACCGGCATCATAATATCGCTTATTACCAACTGAATACTCTGGTGGTGCATCTTTTCGATGGCATCGGCTCCATTTACGGCAACACATACATTATACAGGCTGTTCAATTCCTCAGCCAGGAAAGTCCGCATTTCCGCATTGTCTTCAACAACCAAAATAGTTGCCCGACCTTCCTGATAAGTCAGTTGCAGATCGGATGCCGGCTCGATGCTATGCTCTTCTTCCGGTTCTTGAATAGATTCGGGTTGCCTCAGCGGCAGGAGAAGGCGGAAGCAGGTAGGCATTTCAAGATCTGTACTTTGTATGAGAGAGAGCGTCCCATGGTGCATTTCGGCCAATGAACGTGCCAAAGGTAAGCCCAGTCCGGTTCCAGTCTTTCCCGCCGCATCCGGAACCCGATAAAAAGGTTCGAATATCTTTTCCCGCAGTTCTTCCGGTATGGTTTTTCCGTCGTTACTAAAGTCAATCTGTATCAGGTCCTGATCCTTGAGCTGAAAATGAATCTGTATGTTTTTCCGGGCATATTTGATGGCATTGGCCAGCAGATTGCTGACTATTTTCGTGACGGCTTCGCGATCGACATAGGCATAAAGCTCTGTCATGGAAGAAGTCCAGTTGAGTACTAGGCCTTGTGAAACGGCAGATTCCTGGAACCGCCCCATGGTTTCTTTCAGCAGTTCCATCAGATTGGTACGGACGAAGTTCAGCCGATAACCTTCTATTTCAGTCCGGCGGAAGTCTAGCAGCTGATTCACCAGCGATAATAGCCGGGATACATTCTTGTCCATCAGTCGGAGCGACTCTTCCACCTTGCCGGGCAAACCTTTGTCCTGCAGCACCCGTTCCAGCGGATTCTTGATCAGGGTAAGCGGTGTACGGATTTCGTGGGCAATATGGATGAAGAATTCGATCTTGGCCTGATAGAGCTCTTTCTCTTTCTGATCCTCAAACAGGCGCATGTTGTAGGCCATTTCCTGTCGGGTCTTGTTGCGCCACCAGTAGAGAACTGATCCGATAAGTGCGAGAATAACCAGTCCATACACTACCTTGGCCGGGAAAGACGCCCACCAGGCAGGCAATACTTCTATTTCCAGGCAGGTGACAGTCGGGCTCCAGCGATTGGATAAGTTGGTGGCACGGACTTCGAGCAGATAATGCCCCGGAAGCAGATTGGTGAAATAGACGGTGTTGCGCTCGCCTATGTCAGTCCACCGTCCTTCACCCCCATTCATCCGATATGCATACTGAACCGATGCAGGAGCCATGAAACTCAAGGTGGAAAAGCTGATATTGAAAGTAGATTCGTTATGCTTCAAGGTTACTCGGGTGAGAGGAGAATCTGGAGATATATTGAGGACATGCTCCTGGTTATCGAGCTCAAGAGTATGCAGATGGACCTTAGCGGGAAGCGGATCGCTCCAGACTTCCTCCGGATGGAAATGAATGAATCCCTTGATGGAGCCGAAATAGAAATTCCCCTCCGTATCTTTAAAGGCAGAGTTCTCATTAAACTGCCGGGAGATCAATCCATGATTTTCCGTATATGTGGTTATCAGTCCGGTCTTGGTTTCCAGTCGTACCAATCCGTTTGCCGAACTGATCCAGAGACAGCCTTCTTCGTCCGGGAGAATCTTGAAGACCACATTGCTCGGCATTCCATTCTTGACGGTATAATGAACGGATTCACCGGTCTGGAAATCGTATTTGATGACTCCTTCCATGGTGGCAAACCACATATTGCCTTCCGGATCTTCACATATATCGTTGACAAAGTTGTGCCGCTGGGTATTCAGTTTGTCGTACGGGAGATACATCCCGGTGTTGCTGATGGGATTATAATAGAAACTTCGGTTGAACATGCCTGTCCAGATTCGTCCTAACCGGTCTTCATAGATACAGCGGACCGAATAAGCCGGGAACTGGGGCGCATAACGGAAGCAGTCGTTCAGATAATCGTATTTATAGACACCGTCGTCGGTTCCTACATAAATCTGTCCTTCGCGCAAAACTTTGATACAACGGACCGAGCTGTTCTTGGTGCTGGTAGAATCTTTAAGTAAGCTGTATCGCTTGACAACCTTCCGGCTTTGGATATCCATCTTGTCGATTCCGTGGATGACATGCCCGATCCATAAAAAGTTATCTGAAGCCGCGAGGCTGCGGATATTGGTATGGGCAATACCGGAATTGTCGGGCAGAGGCTGATAATTCGTAAAGAGAGATGTGCGTTTGTCGAGACAGTTGATACCGGCATCTTCGGTCCCGATCCAGATATTCCCGAACTTATCTGTACAGATATCCCGGATTACTTCTCCTTTCATGGAGTTCGGACCATCGCCCGGATAATAGATCTGAAAGGGCTGGAAAGGCGAATAATAATTGATGCCGTTCTGGTGGAAACAAATCCAGATCCCGTTTTCCCGATCGCGGCAGAAAGCGGAGATATATTGACTCGACAAGGCATACGGATCACGCGGATCCTGTTGTACCCGGCGGCATTCGCCTGTATTGGCCTGATAAATGATAAGTCCGGAATCCGTTCCGATCCAAAGCTCGTTTTCTTCCTTTTCCATCAGACTGTTGATGAGAAACGTCAGCTGGTTGGCTTCCTGAATATGTAAATCCTGGAAAAGATGAGAATCGGTATCGAATATCTTGATATCGTCATGTTCATACGCTACATAGATACGATGAGCAAATGAGGACGGATATAGCATCTGCAGTTTCCGGGCCGGCTGGTTGGGAAAGAGCGGGAAGGTTTCTATCCGATCTTCTTTTTCATGAACCAGGGAAAGCGAGCCATTGCTGTCGCCCACCCATATTTCCTGATTGGAGGTGATGCAGAACGATGTATAGGCCAAGTTGTTGGGATGGGCAAAGATACGATAAGGATTATCCGTCTGGTCATAACAGATAAGATTACCGTCCATCAGCATCCACAACCGGTTCTGGCGGTCGAACTGGAAGGATGGAATACGTTTATTGGCTGTCAGGGATAAATGATGAAATGATTCCTGTTCTTTGTCATACCGGAAAAGGCCAGCCAACGTACCGACCCACAGATTGCCTTCCTGATCACAGTTCAATGAAGTAATCCAGTTGCTGCCTAACGTGGAACTGACTTCCGGATCGTGGCGGAATACTTTGAAAGAATACCCGTCGAAGCGGTTCAGGCCGTCGCGCGTGCCAATCCAGATAAACCCGTCTTTATCCTGGATACAGCTGGTAACCATATTATCGCTCAGGCCATGTTCTACCTGATAATGGCGGAATATATAATTCACCTCTTTCGCCGACAGGGAAAAGAGCGAAAGCAGGTTAACAAGACAGACGATCAACAAAGTGTGCTTCATATACCGGATTTGAAGATTGACGACCGAAAGATACATAAAAATATGTCAACTGCAGACGTCTGTCAAAGGAAAAGAGAAAGCTTATTAAGCATTAGATATTGTATCAGAAATATGCAGTATTGTATCAACAGGGGCGTGATTCTCCGAAAATGAGACAAATATGCAAAAGAAAGGCATGATTTCAAGCCGTTTCGCGCATGCCTTCGACTTACATTTGTGATACAAGACCGACGAATATTAAGCACTAATTTTTATAAGTATTATGATTAACACAAGCAACAACGCGACAAGCATGGGCACGAAGATACAGCTTTGCGTCATGATGTTTCTTCAGTATATGCTGAGTGCCGTATGGTGGGTGCCTTTGGCTGCCTATCTGTCGCATACCTTAAAACTCGAAGTTTACCAGATTTCTCTGGTGTTAAGTTCGATGGCCATCGGCGCTATGGCCTCATCTTTTATCGGAGCCATAGCCGACCGCTATTTCGCAGCCGAGAAAATCCTGGCGGTACTGAATGTGCTGACGGGTATCTTCCTGCTGATTGCCGCCCGGCAGGATGCTTTTCCGGGACTGATGGTGAGTGTGGTGCTGGCTATGCTTTGCCATATGCCGACGCAGAGTCTTACAAGTACGATTGCCATGCAGCACGCGCCTGCCGAACAGTTTCCGCGCATCCGGATGTTCGGTTCAGTAGGTTGGGTGGCATCCGGTATCTTTAGTATCATCGCTTTGTATGTGATGCATTTGCCTGCTTTTGACGATACGAACCTGCCGATGTATTGCGGGGCGGCTGTCTGCTTTGTGGCTGCCTTGATGAATCTGCGACTGCCGCATACGCCTCCGGCCACTTCGAAGGCTTCCTCCATTTCTCTGATGGATATTACAGGTTTCAGTGCTTTCTCGCTGATGAAAGACAAGAACTATCGGATCTTCATGATCCTGACTTTCCTGTCGATCATTCCGTTTACCTTGTATCATGTATATGGTTCGATGATTTTAGCAGACGAACATGTGCAGAATATTACGGTTACCCTAAACTTAGGACAACTTGCCGAGATGTTCTTCCTGGTGATTACGACCTCTATTCTGGTAAAATCGGGTATCAAGAAGACATTGATTTATGGTCTGGTGGCTTTGTTTGTGCGTTATTTTGCCTTCTTTTTAGGAGCCGAAACCGACGCGCAGTGGTTTTATTATATCGGAATCATCGTACATGGGCTGATCTTTGGCTTGTTCTATGTAGGCGGACAGGTATATACAGACCAGGTAGCGCCGAAAGAGATGAAAGCCCGTGCACAGGGACTTTTATTCTTCCTGGTATGGGGAATCGGATTCTTGATTGGCACGTTATGGAACGGATGGCTGATTGATATGTTCCGTGATGGCGATAAATGCGATTGGCCTGTATTATTCCTGATCTCATCAGGAGTTTCATTGATCTTATTGTTATTCTTTGTGTTTGCTTTTAAACCCGTCGAGTTGAAACGGGAAGAAGTATAAGTTGCCTCATACTTAGGGAGTGAATGGGCGGGAAAGAACAGGCTTGTCTTTCTCGCCCTTATTGCCTGTCGCTTCGGTGTAGAATTATTCCGGTATCGGAAGTGAGCAAAGACGCTTATTCTTTTCCCGGGCGGACAAAGATGACGGCACGGCCTAGTTGTTCTGCAAGGGCTTCGTCAGGCAAGATGTGTTTACCGTTTACATAGATGTCTGTAAGGATAGCAGGGTGACGTAATTCGCAGCGTACCGTGTCCACCCAGTCATCGCTCCAATGAATATAATCCAGCGTGTACTTGCCGCCTGTCTGAAAAGAAGGTATAAACCCGAGATACCTGAGGCCTTGCTCTGTTTCGCCAAAGCTGCTTCCATTCGGTATTTCTTGTAGAGGAAAATACGGGGTAAGATCCGTGCCCGCACCCGGTTCAATCCAGATATTGTCCGGATTGATGCAACCCGTTGTCTCGGGATTAAACAGGTCATTCCCTTCTGCGTCTTGCAGGAATGCGTGGATGGATACATCAATCGTATCGTATCCCGGAGCCGGCAATTCATCTTTGTCATCGCAACCCATTCCCATAAAAAGGCTGGTGATGGAAATCAATGTGCATAAGAACTGTTTCATAACTATTAGGGATTTATTGGGGGGGATGTTTTCATGTTAACTTCGCAAATATAAATAATTAAACGGATAAATCATTCTCTGAAAAGAGGATAATTGGGTGATATACCTTCAGAAGTGAATCTTTTTAATCTCTTTTTCTCCACTTCTCTTGGCGGATTCTTACCGGCAAAGTGCTTTTTTAGGAGGAAATTTCAAAGATTTGCCTTGAAAAAGTACTTGGACGGTCAAAATCTTGGCGGATTAGGACTGAAAAAGTGCTTGGATGACCAAAATCTTGGAAGAATGACACTAGAAAAGACTTTTCTAATGAAAATCTTTGCGGATTCTTCTTGAAAAAGCACTTTTTGGATAGAAATCTTGACAGAATGTTATTTCCTGATCTTTTTGTCATTTTAGCTTCTCTCGTATTGGTTTTTCTTGCTGAAAAACATAGTCCTTTTCCAGATGTAAAACTTGCAATCTTCTTTGGGATAGATTACTTTTAGCAGTGACAAAAACTTGTTTAATCTTTCAATTCGTGTTTTATTATGAAGGAAATTCAGAATTTGAGCATCAGTCAATTGCAAAACGAAGAAGCCTTTGGCTTTTTCACGTTGGTGAAGGAAGAAATGGACAATCTGCCAGCCGACCCGGGTGAAGGTGTGGCTCCACTGAAGGCGGTAAAGGAAGCTTATATTGAAAAATTGGATGCGTATGATGAAGCGTTAGAGACTTCCAACAAGTTGGATTCGGTACAGACTGTCGAGGCGGCGGATGCGGCAGCCGACGAGGCGTGGGGCGCGTCTTACGCGTATTCGAAGGCGATGGCACGCCATCCGGATTCGATGATACGCAATGCCGCATTATCGTATGTGGCGGTGTATGAAAAATATGGAAATCCGACGAAGTTGGCTCAGGTGAAGGAACTGGGTGTGTTGCAGAACTTGCTCACGGACCTGGAGGCTCTTGGGGATGACGAGACGATCGGTTTCACGATGTGGCGAGAATACATTGCTGAGACTACGGCTTCATTGATGGATGCCATGAACAACCGTACCGACGAACAAAGCCGCATACAGGTGGGCATTGTGAAGGAAACCCGCTTGGCAACCGAGGCGGCTTATCGGGATTTGGTGGGCAAAGTGAATGTCGTGGCGGCCTATGAGGGCGATGCGGCGTACGCCACGTTTATCGACCATATGAATGCGTTGATCGACCGCCAGAAAGCGATCTTGAAAGGGCGGACAACTCGTAATAAGAAAAAGGTGCAATGATTGTGAGGAATGAAAAACATGATGTCCAATCTACGGACGACCGGCTGTTGCCTTTTTCATGATACAATAGAATAAGTCTGCTTGTGGATAACAAAGATGGGGAAAAAAAGAAAGAACCCAAATATCTGCGGATAGATTCTAATACAGCTAAGGAAGAATACAAAAATAACGAGAATCGGTTCCGTTTCTCGTTTGTTTCGAAATCGATTCTCGTTATTTCTGAATCCGGAATGAAGAGCGTCTCTCGTCTTAGTTCGAAGAGATCACCTGTCCTTCTCCACGGTATAATTTGACAGGTCCGTCGAGCAAGACAGCCAATACGGTGATTTGCTCATCCAGAACCCGGTCGGGAACGTCAATATACAAGTTGCCCGGAACTTCGCTCCAGTAGTTCTTGTTGTAGACCTTATAGGAAAGCATCGTTCCGTTTCCTACTACCCAAACCCGGTTTACCTTGTTCATCAATCCCTTAATCTCGACCGGACCGTTCGGACGATACGGCAGATACAGATACAGGATGTCGCCGGCTTTGTTCAAGGTGGTATAGCCTTGGAAATGTTCTGCCGGAATACCGGCACGCGTCTCGTAAACCGCTTCTTTATGCTTCTTGATCCACCGGCCGAATTCCTTCAGGATAGCCACCTGTTCTTCCGGAATCGTTCCGTCTTCTTTAGGACCAATGTCGAGCAATAAGTTTCCGCCCATACTGAGGCAATCAACAAACGTGCGCAACAAGATATAGGGCGTCTTGTAGTTTGTATCCGTATGCTGATATCCCCACGAATCGTTCATCGTCATACATAACTCCCAGTATTTGTCTTTCGGCCGGACAACCGGAACACCTTGTTCGGGAGTCGCGTAGTCGCCATATCCCTGAATACGCGAATTAATAATGACATTCGGATTGGTAGAACGAAGCAGGTCGACAATTCCTTTGGAGTTCCACGCCTCGGCACTTTGTTCCCAGTCGCCGTCAAACCAGTACAGATCCGGTTTCCAGGTTTTGTTCAGTTCCGATAATTGGGCAAAATTGAACTGGACGAACTTATTCCAGCGAGCCGGATCGTCTTTATACCGGGTTTCTGTCTTGGTCTTGTTCGGATAATCCGGATGCGACCAGTCGACGAGTGAATAATAAAATCCTAACTTCAGTCCATGTTTGCGAACTTCTTCCACGAAGGGTGCCACCAGATCCTTTCCGGCCGGAGTCGATTTGACAACGCTCAGGTCGCCTGCCTTCGTATCCCACAAAGCGACACCGTCGTGATGCTTGGTGGTCAGTACCGTATAGCGGGCACCACTTTCCTGAATCAAATCCACCCATTCTTTCGGATTGTATTTCGAAGCCGTAAAACCCTTGGTCTGGCTCATGTATTCATCGTAAGGCAGATAATTATTGTAGAAAGACCAACTTTCCGATACGCCGTTTACGGCATAGATTCCCCAATGGATGAAGATACCCAGTTTGGCTTCTTCAAACCATTCCATCCGTTTTTCCTTCTGCTCATCTGTTTGAGTACTGGCAACTTCCTGAGCCGGAAGCTGCATTGACATTGCTAACCACGCAATGCTTAGGGCCATTAAATGTGTTCGCATTGTATTATAATTTAATGTTTGACATACAAATGTAACACTTCTGGAGGGATTTTCAAGGGAAATAGGGAAAAAACAGTCTGCTTTTTATTTCCACAAAGGAGCCTGCTCGAGAATCGTAGCGTCGGTAAAGGTAAATTGTTCCAGTGAATGCTGCTTTGCCTGTACAACGATGTAATGCATCGGTTCGTTAGCTGTATTACGCATCGAACGGCTTCCTTCGGGGGCTACGCGAACTACACTGCCGCTTTGAATCGAGAAACACTGATCGTCTACCTGGAAATCACCTTTTCCACTCAGAATGATATAGGTCTCTTCATTCTGCTTGTGAGCATGAAAAAACGGCGTAGCCTCGTTGGGTTGCAATGTCGAGATGGAAATCTCGGTAGCTGTTGCACCTGTAGCATCTTTCAGGAAGACCTTTTCCTTCCATTCGTTCATCGATCCAGTTTCAATACTTGTGAAATTCTTACCGCTGATTGTTGCCATTTTCTGTTCCATAATCTGTTAAATTTAAAAGTGTTCTTTATATTTGTGATGCAAAGATGAACGAAAGAATAGAGGCAGTCAAGAAGGCACAGCGACGTTCGTCAGTAACATTTTTGTTACGATTATTCGTTTACAGACAGATAGTAAAGGGTTAAAAATATGAAAGAATTTCATCATCATAAATTTTGTCCGATTCGGGATATCTTGAGTCGCATTGGCAGTAAATGGTCTATGTTGGTTTTGGTTACATTAGACGCGAACGGTACGATGCGTTTCAACGAGATTCAGAAGTCTATCGGCGATATTTCCCAGCGCATGCTTACATTAACGGTACGTACGCTCGAAGCAGATGGACTGATAAAACGGGATGTCTATCCGGAAGTTCCACCACGCGTTGAATACACACTGACCGACCGTGGCCGTAGTCTGATGCCTCTGTTGAAAGAATTGGTCCGTTGGGCATTGGATAATCAGGAACAGATTCTGGAAGAAAGAGCCAAACTGGATGTTCCGGAAGAGGTGAAAGAATAATTCCGTTGATGAAGGTCGCTCCTACTCTATTCCCTTTTGGTTAGCCTCTTCTTCCCCTTTCCCAAAGAGAGCAAAATCACCTAAGCAAGGATCATCCGGGAATACTTCTCTTAACTGATCCGTAATCTGCTGGGCAATATACTGCGTTTGTGATTTCGTCTCTGGAATCAGTCCGAGGCGGATTGCCATTTTGGTTACGTGCGTATCTAACGGAATAATCAGGTCTTTGGGCTGAAGTGCCTGTTTCCAGATACCTAAATCCACAGTTTTATCTTGTCGCACCATCCAGCGCAGGAATAGAGCCAGGCGTTTGCAGGCAGAATAGCTGGATGGCTCAGGGATTCCTTTGATCCCGGAAAACAAGGATTGTAATTTATATAGGTGAATATGGGCATTTCGGTGCATATCCGGCCCTATTTCTGTCTGCATAACAGCCTCTTCCAAGGTGTTATAGACGGTATAGATCTTGTTGATTCTGAGGCAAAGGGCTCTTAAATCCTCGTAAGAATAGAACCGGTAAAACTTCTTCCCTTTATTCATCGCCGAAATCACCTGGTTGATGTTGTCTGTATCGCAGATGAATTCGAATGGTTTCCAATCAATAGCCTGATGGAATTCGTTTAATTTCCGGATAATACATTCCCGTTTTCCGAAAGTAATCCAGGTTGTGATGAAGGCTGATACTTCAATATCCTTTTTCTCTGTGAAATGATGAGGAAACTGGATCGGATCACGTGTAATAAAATCCGGAGTATGATATCTCTTCGCCAGTTCACGAATTTCTTCTGCTATTTTCTTGTTCATAAATTTTCACTAGTTATAAACTGAAGACAAAATCGGCTACTACTTCTTTCGGAGGAAAGCCTGCCTTTCCTCTTCCGGATAATGCTCAATGGCATAACGAAGAGCCGTGCGGGGTAAACGGGTGGCATATTCATCGAGAAACTCGGAAAGGACATCCCGGTTGCGCTTACCGATTTCACGAAGCATCCAGCCAACGGCTTTGTGCATAAGGTCGTGCTTATGGTTCATCAGCTTCCTGGAAAGGGCAAGGGTGTCGTCAAACTGATCGTGGCGGATGAGGGCTATGGTAGAGACAATCGCAATGCGTTGCTCCCACAGGTTGTCACTTTCGGCCAACCGGTACAGCAGACTATGGTCTGTCTGATGCAGAAGATAACCGCCTACGATAGTCGGACAACTTAAATCGACCAGATCCCAGTTGTTACAATGTCGGGTATTCTTCAGATAAAACTGGTAGATGTTACAGCGTTCCTCATCGGTCGTCTTTTTCTTCTTGAAGCGTTCTACAAGGATGAGTAGCGCACAAAGCCTTGCTTCATGCCATGGAGAATGGAGCAGGATTTGTAATTCTTCCAGCGGCGTATCTATATTTGCTTTGGCAATGTTGCGCGTCAGAGGAACGGGAATACCCAAGAAGCTGTCACCTTCCCCATATTCTCCGGGACCAGTCTTGAAAAAACGGCTCAAATGTGCAGCTTTTTCGGTTGATGCGACCGATTGGAGTTCGTCTATGATAAAAGATGCCGTTTTCATGGATGCAATACACGGGTGATAGGACGGTCGCCTTCCAGGAAACCGATTACATTATTACAAACGGTTTGTGCCATGATGACACGAGTTTCGTATGTCTGGGTCCCGATGTGGGGTGTAAGAACGACATTCTCCAACTCTAATAATTCGGGCAATGGATGATCGCCAAATTCGAAAACATCCAGGCCGGCGCCATGAATGGTTCCGTCTTGTAAAGCTTTTACTAACGCATGTTCGTCGACTAACGGACCACGGGCTGTATTGATTAATACGGCTGAAGACTTCATCTGCTTGAATTCCTCTTCCCCGATGAGGTGATAGGTCTCGGGTGTATAAGGCGCATTGAGGGAAACAAAATCCGATTGAGCCAGTAATTCCTCTTTGGATACGTAGCGGGCAGGAATGGAAGCTTCTTCTTCGGGAGACAACCGATGGCGATTATGATACAGAATATGCATGTTACACGCTACTGCCCGTTTGGCCAAAGCCTGTCCGATACGTCCCATACCAATTATACCTAATGTCTTTCCGTCAATAGGAATACCTAAATTCTCCAGCACACCAACCTTCATCTGTTTTCCTAACCGACGTAGTTTACGGTCGCATTCTGTTATACGGCGTGCCACATCAAGCATTAATCCCAACGCAATATTTGCGGTCGGAGCTGTAACTGGAGCCGGTGTATTTGTCACGGTGATTCCTTTTTCTATGCAATATGCCACGTCAATATTGTTATATCCGACGGCATAGTTGGATACCAGTTTCAATTTTGGAGCATGATCCACTAGTTTCTTATTGACCGGGAAGTCGAACATTGAACACAGAACATCGTATTCCGGGATCATTTCATATACTTCTTCGTAGGAAAAATCTCGTCCTTCAGGGAAAGTTACATCATACAGCTTTTCCAGCTCTGTAAATCCTTCACGGAACATATCGTAGGTTACTAATACTTTTGTCATGGTCGCTTTTCTTTTAGTTGTTGCGAAAGTAATGTACAAACATACAAAAAATCCTGGCTATTTGAAATAGCCGGATATACATAGAAGCTTGGAAATGGAAAGATATTCTTATATTTGCTTCCTAAAAAACAGAACATATGGTACTGAATTATATTTGGATTGCTTTCTTTCTGATAGCTTTTGTCGTAGCTGCCTGCAAATTGCTTTTCTTGGGCGACACGAATGTCTTTACGGAGATTATCAATGCTTCATTTGCCTCAGCGAAAACAGGCTTTGAGATCTCATTGGGGCTGACCGGTATATTATCTCTCTGGTTAGGTATTATGAAGATTGGAGAGAAAGGAGGCGTGATTCAGGCATTTGCGCGGATGGCTTCGCCGGTATTCAGCAAGCTTTTCCCGGATATACCGAAAGATCATCCGGTGACCGGCTCTATTTTCATGAATTTGTCGGCAAATCTCTTGGGATTGGATAATGCGGCTACGCCGATGGGACTGAAAGCGATGACACAGTTGCAGGAATTCAACCGGGAGAAAGACACCGCCAGTAATCCGATGATTATGTTCCTTTGCATCAACGCTTCCGGATTGACGCTTATTCCCATTACGATCATGATGTATCGGGCGCAATTAGGAGCAGCTAATCCTTCGGATGTCTTCTTACCAATTATGTTGGCTACATTTATTTCTACGTTGGTGGCTATCTTGGCGGTCTGTTTTAAGCAGAAGATAAATATCCTTCAACGGAACTTATTGCTTTTCTTTGGTGGTATGGCAGCTTTGATTGGTGGCCTGATCTGGTTGTTTCATTCGATGACACAAGAACAGGTTTCCCTCTACTCTACCCTGTTTGCCAATACTTTACTGTTTACCATTATCTGCGGATTTATCCTGAGTGGCGTCCGTAAAAAGCTGAATGTCTATGACGCCTTTATTGAAGGAGCGAAAGAAGGCTTCCAGACGGCCATTACGATTATACCTTATTTGGTCGCCATTCTGGTTGGAATCGGGATTTTCCGTGCTTCGGGAGCGATGGATTTCCTGATCGAAGGTGTTCGGTTCTGTGTAGGTTCTCTGGGCTTGAATACCGACTTTGTAGAGGCTCTTCCTACTATTCTGATGAAACCGTTAAGCGGAAGTGGTGCGCGCGGTATGATGCTCGATGCGATGAATACGTATGGAGCGGACTCATTTGTGGGTCGTTTGTCTTCTATTGTCCAAGGTTCGTGTGATACTACATTTTATGTAGTCGCGCTTTATTATGGAAGTGTAGGCATTAAGAATACCCGATATACGGTTCCCTGTGCTTTACTGGCAGATTTGGCGGGAGCGATTGCGGCTATAGCTATGGCTTATTTATTCTTTGGATAAGGCAGAAAACAGAGAGAAAATACTACCTTTGTAAAACGACAACCCTCAAATCAGAGAAGCTATGAACAGAAAATATCCGATAGGCATCCAGAGTTTTGAGAATATCCGCAAGGAAGGATATTTGTATGTGGATAAGACCGCCTTGGTCTATCAGCTGGTTCAAACGGGAAAGTATTACTTTCTGAGTCGTCCGCGCCGTTTTGGAAAGAGTCTGTTGCTTTCCACCTTGCAGGCTTATTATGAAGGGAAGAAAGAACTGTTCGAAGGCTTGGCGATGGCTTCTTTGGAAAAGGACTGGAAAACTTATCCGGTATTGCTTTTGGATTTAAATGCCCAGCGCTATGATTCGGTAGATAGCTTGATTTCTATTCTGAATGATACATTATGTGAGTGGGAACGTCTTTATGGAACACAGGAAAGTGAAACGACGTTATCTCTCCGCTTTAAGGGTGTTATTCAACGGGCGGCTGAGAAAACAGGCCGGAATGTGGTGGTCTTGATTGACGAATACGACAAACCCATGTTACAGGCGATCCATAATAAAGAGCTTCAATCTAGCTATCGGAATATTCTGAAGGCTTTTTATGGGGTACTGAAAAGCAAAGATGCTTATCTGCAGTTTGCGTTGCTGACCGGTGTGACAAAGTTCAGTAAGGTTAGTGTATTCAGTGACTTGAATAATATTGAAGATATAACGCTTATCCGAGATTTTGCAGGCTTATGTGGTATCAATGAAGAGGAATTATATGCAACATTATCGACAGATATTCAAGAGTTGGCAGAAGCTGTCGGTATGAGTTATGAGGATACTTGCCGAAGATTGAAGGAACAGTATGACGGTTATCATTTCGCAGAACGTACATCCGGTATGTACAATCCGTTTAGTTTGTTGAATGTGTTGAAGAGTAAGCAATTCCGTAATTACTGGTTTGAGACGGGAACACCGACGTATCTGGTGGAATTACTGAAAGAGAATCATTATCCGTTGGAACATCTGACGTATGAACAGGCGACGGCCGATACGCTGACCGGCATTGATACGGTGGATTCATCTCCGATCCCGGTACTTTATCAGAGCGGTTATCTGACGATCAAGGATTATGATCCGGAATTTGAGACTTATACATTGGGTTTCCCGAATAAGGAAGTGGAAGAAGGCTTTACCCGCTTCCTATTGCCTTATTATGCGCATATCCGTTCGGGCAGTTCGGCTTTTCATATCGTGAACTTTGTCAAGGAAGTGCGTTCGGGTGATATAGACGGATTCATGAAACGTCTACAGAGTTTCTTCTCGGATACACCTTACGAACTGGTACGAGATTTGGAGTTGCATTACCAGAATGTCCTGTTCATCATCTTCCGCTTGGTAGGATTTTATACACAGGCCGAATATCATACATCCGAAGGACGCGTGGATTTAGTCATTCGCACGGACCAGTTCATCTATGTAATGGAATTTAAGTTAGACGGTACGGCCGAGGAAGCCTTACAGCAGATAGAAGAAAAGCAGTACGCTTTGCCTTTCGCATCCGATCCGCGTCGCTTGTTCAAAGTAGGTGTGAACTTCAGCAACGCGACTCGGAATATCGAGAAATGGCTGGTGAGATAACCGGCTTTCGGCTGTTATGGTTATTTCTTTTCGTGTTCACGGATAAATTGCAGGAGTAATGGGAAAGAAGCTATCGGCATATTCCCGTGATCATATCCGTCCAGTTCATACAGTGTTGCATCCGGATGCCCCAATAACTTGAATAAACGGTGGAAGAATGCCTGCTCTTCATATCTTCCGTACAATTCCTTTTCCCTGTCGGCTGAGATAATCAGGATAGGCGGACAGTCTTTCCTAACGTAATAGAGCGGAGCTATCGAATCGATCAAGGGTTGTAATGGCGGCATTCCCATGCGGCGGCGAGCTTCAAAGTGTGTAATGACTTGTCCGCTGAAGGGAATCAGTCCGGCGATCTGGTCGGCATCCTTTCCGTATTTCTTTAATAAGCTTTTATTCAATCCTACCAAATCAATCAGATAACCTCCGGCAGAATGACCGGATAAGTAAATCTTTTGGGTACTTCCTCCGTATTGGGCAATGTGATCGAATGTCCAGTTGACGGCTTGTGTCGCGTCATCAATGATCTCCGGAATGGTTGCTTTTGGAGACAAGCGGTATTCAACACCAACAACGATCAAACCTTCTTTTAATAATGCCTCCGGTATTTCCCGCTTTCCTCCGGTCAGGCCACCTCCGTGAAACCAGACAACCACGGGAGCTTCCTTGGCATCTGACGGATAAGCGATATCCAGCCGGCACATCGAATCGGCATACGTGTCATTTGTCTGTCGGTAGGCAATGTTTCGTTCGAAACGGTAATCGGCAGCTATTGCTTGCCAGGCACAAAGGCAGCTTAAAATAATAAACACAACAATTCTTTTCATGATATTTTTTATTTCTGTTTCCTGCAAAGGTAAAGATATTTACTTACTTTCGTACCTTTGTAGAGGGATAATCATACCGGTAAGGTAAATGTTGAACGTAGTAACTGGATAGTATGGATGTAGATGTTCGATGGAAGCAACGTTTCCAAAACTTTGATAAAGCATTTAAACGACTAACGGACGCGATTCAGATCATTCGGAATGATCCGGATAATGTCTTGTTGCAAGCCGGATTGATACAAACCTATGAGTTTACTTTTGAACTGGCTTGGAAGACGTTGAAAGATTATCTGGAAATGGAAGGCTTTACGGTTCCTTCGCCCCGGGCAACGCTTCGGCAGGCGTTTCAATGTGGCTATATTCAGCAGGGAGATGTATGGCTGAAGGCTTTGAATGACCGTAATCTGACGGCTCATACCTACGATGATGAGGTCGCAAAAGAAGTTATCGCTGATATTCAGCAGACGTATTATTTTTTACTAAAAGATTTGCACCAATGGTTGATGGGATTGTAAATATGGGATTGTCGGAAAAGGAGCTGGCGATATTGCGGCACATTTTATCCCGTTATCCGCATATAGAAGAAGCCGTTGTTTTTGGTTCCCGGGCAAAAGGAAACTATAAACCGGCGTCCGATATTGATTTGGCTATTAAGGGAGAAGACCTTGAGAAGGATGATCTTTCGGCTGTCCTAGCGGATTTGGAAGCCTCACTGTTACCTTATTTTGTGGATGTCGTCTTATATCGGCGCATTCAAAATGAGGCATTGAAAGAACATATTGACCGAGTTGGCCGAACCATTTACCGACGAGATAAATAAAACGAACTTTTCGTACCTTTGCAGACAATAAAATCAAGAGATATGGCAATAGCTTTTTATGCGGAAGATACTGAACTTCCGGCAATCAATAAACAGGCAGTGAGCGGTTGGGTGAGAGCTGTGGCTGCGACGTACGGCAAGAAAACGGGCGACATCAGTTATATTTTCTGTTCGGACGAAAAGATCCTGGAAGTCAACCGCCAGTATTTGCAACACGATTATTATACGGATATCATTACTTTCGACTATTGTGAGGGCGACCGCCTGTCCGGAGACTTGTTCATCAGCTTGGATACGGTACGCACCAATGCAGAACAATTCGGCGCTTCTTATGACAATGAACTCCACCGTGTCATTATTCACGGGATACTTCATCTTTGCGGTATAAACGATAAAGGCCCCGGAGAACGGGAAATTATGGAAGCGGCGGAAAATAAGGCGTTGGCAATGCTACACTAAATACCAGACTTTCTCAATCATCCTCTATAAATGAAAAAACGCCCTATCGTAATCACTACGACAGGGCATTTTCATTAGCCTTCGCTAATTAACATTAAATTATTTAAGAGAGAGATTTATTACTTCTTATCAGGGGTCACTTCTGGAGTAACCAATTTCTTGATTGATTTCATATTCAGATACAGAAAGGCCAACCGCGGCTGTGCTTCCTGAACAACCAATTCCAATGAATCTGATGTTACATAACCAATACGTTCACGTGTTTTATACACTTCTACTTTTCCGTTGTCTTCTTTACTAAATCCTTCTATAATCAAATAGCCGTTGTCGATCTTCCATGTTCTAAGATCTAAAGACGGTACATTGATAGCAGAACATTTACCGCCTTTTTTAAACTCAAACCCTTTGAGTTCCCCTGTAGATTCATAGGTATAAGGATTACACCATTTACCAATAATTTGTTTCTCCACTTTCTGTCCATAGCTGCTGAATGCAAAGCAAGACAGAACCATAACTGTCATTAATAGTTTCTTCATTTCATTTATTTTTCTAGTAAATCATATTTCTGATCAATTCCACGTTCTCGCAAATGAATACCCTCTTTCATCCAACGCGGTTCTTTTGTTCCTTTCAGATAATAATCAAAGAACTGTTTCATCCGGATAGTCCAGTCTTTCTGTGCAGCCTGATTACCAAGAAAATGCCCTTCACCTTTGTAATTAAGATGCCATGCCGGACGTTGTAAACGACGCATAGCTAAATAAAGTGCACGACCTTGTTCGTAGGCAACAGCCTCATCCTTATCATTATGCCAAATTAATAATGGAGTATGTATTTTATCCGCTTCCACGATAGCAGAACTTGCCAAATACTTATCTTTGGCTTCCCACAAACTCTTTCCCATACGGCTTTGCCATTCTTCGTACATGAAATAACGCGGTAAACCGCTTCCACCACGAATGCCCAAATAACCGGTCACCATATCAGTGATAGGAGCACCAATATTGGCACAAGTAAATAGATCAGTTTTAGTCACCAGATAACTGGTTTGGAATCCCGACCAGCTATGTCCTTGCAGACCTATCTTTCCCGGATGTGCTATCCCCTGCTCTATCAAATATTTGGTTCCGCTTACTACGGCATCATAACAACTCTGTCCCGGTGTTCCTATAGTGAAATGCACATCCGGCATGAATACGATATATCCGTTGCTGACGAAATACATCACATCACCCATTGCGCTGCTCAACATCGGAGCATGATAAGTATTCAATCCACCTGAATGCGTTTCATAGAATTGTACCAGTACGGGATATTCTTTTTGAGGATCATAATCTTCCGGCAGATAAAGTATTCCCTTATTGGGTTTATTCTCATAGTTTGTCCATTCCACCAACTTTGCAGTTCCCCATTTGTATTCACTTTGCTGAGGATTAGCATTCGTTATACGGATCGGATCGGAGAAATCGGCTTTGCTCCACCACAGATCACGGAATTCTGACATATTCTGACGATTCCAGATGCAATACTTCTGATTATCCGAGAAACGATGAATCGCATAGATATAAGGACCTTGCGCAAGCTTCTTCAAACGACCTTTCATGTCAAGCGAATAAATGCCTTCATCCATCGTATTCTCATCCCACACACTGACTACAACCGTCTCGTCCGGTTTGAAAACTTCCTTATCAATATTGCTGGTCATTTTACGGATAGATCTCTTATTTTTGCGGCCATATCCCTTGGTGAAACATTCCGGCTGACGTTCTCCGGTTAAATCTATCTTCCACCAGTCATAAGCATCGTAAATCAGT
>ERZ779888.1676-NODE-1676-length-20927-cov-3.082263_pt1 | contig 20927 bp, 28 predicted proteins | sample MGYA00511245_ERZ779888 | MGnify/ENA primary metagenome ERZ779888 (study PRJEB29588, sample SAMEA2155255) | human gut metagenome | biome: human gut; feature: human-associated habitat; material: faeces | place: Denmark | collected 2008/2010 ...
GTAACAAGTGTCTTCAGATGGGGAAAGTTCTACACGTGGCACCAATGGCAAGTTTAAAACTTACTCCACTCGAAACACAGAATCTTCGGCTGTTACGAGCCTATAGAAAATTTACTTTAATATCAATATTGTCACCTTGTTTTGTCCATATAATACTTGAAATTATGGTCTTATACAAGTCGTTAAGTTCTTTATCGTCAAGCTCATCTTCCCATCTACTTCTTCTAAATTCTTCTATATAATGAAGTTTTTCGTGGTTTGTTATAGATTGTGCTTTTTGTAATTTTAAATTTTCTATACTCAATTGATTCTCTAATTCATCCACTTCTTTGAGTATTCGTTCTTTTGCGGATCTATATTCGTCTAATGTATCAACACCTTCATCATAGGCTATTCTTGCCCTTTTTAAAGCTATATCTTTTTTATTTAATTTATCCATAATAGTTTTTATTTGAAGCTGAATCAAATCAGTTGATTGGTCCTCACAGCTTTCTATTTCTTTTCTTATTTGTTCTTCATACTCTTTTAATTGTTCATCTATTGCATCAATTATATATTGAGCTTTTCCACTAGAGTTTGGACACTTATTACCAAGATAATCTTTATGCCAGCATTTTTTTACAATTAAATCTTTGCCTCTTTTATATTCTAATGGTAAACCATATCCACACAATCCACATTTAATCAGTCCTTTTAGTGGGTAGTAATGATCACTCCGTCTATATGGTGATTTTAAATTTCTTTGAATTCCTATTAATATTTTTTCATGTTCATCTTGTGTTTTTATTGCTTCATGTCTATTTTCAACGACAGTCCATTGTTCCTTTGGTATTTTTTGAAATGGTGGTTTATTAGGAGATTTGTTTTTATGCCCATCGCCTTTAGTTTTGTTAGATATAATTTTCCCAAGATGTGTTTCATCTACAAGCAATCTACGAACTGTCATATTACACCAACGACCACCACGTGGAGAAGGTATATTACGCCTATTTAATTCCCAAGCAATTTCATTTGTACTCTTTTTGTCTTTTATAAATGAATCAACCATAAATCTATATATTGATAATTTCTGTAAATTAACAACAAGTCCTTTTTCGTTGTAATATCTTTTATTTGTTGCTGGGTCTATCCACTCTTGATATTCATATGGCATTGGAGGTGTGCCGTTTGTCCACGCGCCAAGTTTCGCGCCAACCTTCTTACCCATAGATAATCGATGGGTAATTTTCTTATATTCTCTACGCGCAAATAAGGTTTGTAAATCAACGGCAAATTCTTCATTGTCGTCATTTAGATTATATAAAGAACTTGGAGTCACCATATAAGTGTTAGTTTTTTGAAATACTCTTTTTATTTGTCCCCAATCTACTAAATCTCCTCTACCCAATCTATCTAAATCAACACATACAACTGCATCGTAAATATTATCTTCAACGTCTCTTAATAATTGTTGCATAACTGGTCTTGCAAATAATGATTCTCCAGTTTCTACTTCTTCGTATACAACATAAACCCATCCTCTAGATTTACACAGTTCTTCTAAAATCGTTTTGTGTTTTATTAAGTCTTCTGTAGTTTCTCCTCTAGATTTTCTCAAATATTCTGCAACATATTTTATAATAATTGGATTGTATTCATTTCGCATTTCCAACGAATATCACCTTCTCTATTGATTTTATAAATATATGTTAACTCTGAATACTTTTGCTGTCAATTGTCTGCTTTAATTTTTGGGCATACTGCTTGATAGCCTCTAAAGAAGGTTCGTTGTTGTATGTAATAACCACCGTAGTGTTATTAGAATATTTTTTAATTATAGTTTTTGCCATTTGTCTCTCCTTGGTCGTTTTATATTATTGTGTATAAAAATAGCGATGATATTTTACTACCACCGCTATTTTATTTTTTTTATTTTTTATCTTTTTCTATATAGCCGAAGCATGTAGAATCTATTTTTTGATACGCCTTATAGCCCTTCCATTTAAAATGATAATCTGCTCGGAAAAATAATACATACTCAGGTATCGTGCATCCATTTTGAATAACTTCATCTACTGCTTCGTAATTAGTTTCATTTGGTGTGGTACAATACAGTAAGCTAGCGGGTGTAAACTGATCTTTAGCATACACCACTTCTTCTAATGTATCTCCCCATCGACCATCTTGCCACCTGTTAATTACTACAGATACAATAGCTTCTTGACATTCAATGCTTTCTGTGTTTGCTTCTCTATAAACTAGTCGTGCAAGCATTTCACGCTCAACAGAAGTGATTGTATAAACAGGTTCTTGTTCTCTGCCAATACCCGCAGATGCTTCAACAATTGGGTATTCCGGCGTATCAGCTTCACAACTACAAACACATATAAGTGTAATAATGAATATAATTGCTAATACTGTACATATACAAATCACCTTGGTTATATTTCTCATTTTATACTCCTGTTGAACCGTGTCCGCCACGATCTATGTTGTCTTCTAGCGTATTAGTAATAAATTCTATGCTTGGTTGATGCTCCATGATACGGAACTGGCAAATTCTATCGTTTTTACTGATTCTAGTGTCTCTCATAGCTAATGCTGGGAAAAACCATTGGTCATTGGGTCCACAATATGATTCATCAACAACTCCCATGTGATTTGTTTGGATAATACCAAAATTCTTAAAAGTTGAGCTTCTTGGAACTATATGTGCCTCATACCCTTTTGGGAGAGCCATAGCTACTCCAAGTGGAATCAGTTTAAACTCTCCCTTTTTCATTTCAACCGTTTCTGCCGCACGAAGGTCAATCCAATCCGACTTGCCATCAACATATCGAAGCTTATCGATGTCTTCTGTAAAGTATTTTATTTTAATATCCATACAGTCACCTCAATTAAAAGAACAGATGCCACAGATATGAAAATGGGTCTGATTCACTAGAATAACTATAGCAACCATAGTCATTTACATATGCCTTTTCGAGCTTTTCAAGTTCGTGCATCTTATCTTCAATCTCTTTTCTACGGGCTGCTTTCTCTGATGCGAGTGCAGCTTCTTTTTTCTTTACTTCTTCCGCCTCTTTCTTTTTAATAATTTCCTTCAGCGTGTTATATTGATTCTGTGTAGTTTCAAATTCCTTTTTGAGTTCTTCAAGTGTTTTTTCTCTCTTAAGTTCTTCCATAGTTTTAGTCTCCTTTTCAATCACTTTGTTTTGTTTAATCTTCAATTTTAACTATTTTATACTTGCCGCAGTCGCATTCTATTTCCTCTCCCTTATCTAGGGATTCTCTGAATTTTTTGCAACAACATTTCGTATCATTGTTCCATACAAGAGCACAAGGGCAATAGCCACGTGTCTCTTGAAGTTGACGATTTACTTCAGCTACTAGTTCCAAATCGTCATTTAATACAATTTTATATTTAGCCATTTACTTTATCTTCTTTCCAAAATTTATATGTGATATCTTCCCATATATTAGATGGTTTATTGATTTGTCGATACATTCTTTGGTTTGTTGTTTTTGAAGCCAAGCCACCAAGACTGCTATTATATACTCCAACTTTGACATAATCAAAATATACTGCAATGCCATATAATGATAATCTAGATGGTAAACCACTGTATAATGCAACTTTCAACCCATAATGGTCAACTATATGAGCTAATTGTGCCAGTTCTACCCAATTTTGATCTCCACCCATAAAACATACGCAAGTAATTAGTCCTTTGTATTTTTTAATTAGTCCTATTAAATCATCAGATATATAATTGCCTTCATATCCCCACAAATATTGACTGTGGCAACCCTCACATCGGTGAGGGCAGCCACTAATATTTATGGCAAGTGTTACTTCGTCTGGTACTTCTTGAAAAACGATACTGTATCCGAGGTATTTTAGTCGTTGTTCATTCATAATACCTTTTCGCCGCCTCTTTTTGTCGAGCTTCTGAAAAAGCAGATACTCGCTTTAAATATCCAATTACTCTAGTTAAATAGTCTATATTTATACTACCACATTTTTCGCAATGGTCGAGATGATGCTTGCTAATATGTCCACAATCATTGCAAATAGTGTTCGGAATATTAAATGTAAAATAAGAACAACCAGTTTTAATAGCATCTTTCATAATCACTTTGTACTGTTCCTTAGAAAGATGTTCGTTAAGATTTCCATGGAGTGCGGAGCCTCCGTCCAAGTATTTTGTTAATTTATTGCCATGAAGAATGAACTTATCAATTAGATTCGTTCTGTCATCCTCGACAACATAAAAATAGCTATTGTAGCAATCTCTTGGTACGAAGTACCCGTCTTCTTTATCCCACTTGGCGTTTTTAACTCCTAAGTTTTCTGCGGGGACAAATTCTGTATTAAACATTAATTCATCAGTCCTTTCAGCTCTATTTAGGTCATAAATGGGTTTTAAAATTTGCTCACAATAGTCAAAATACTGTTCGTTTGGAGTAATTGGTATACCAAGAAATTCTGCACCTTCGACAAATCCATTCACTCCCACTGTTAAAAATTGTTTTTCTAATGAGATATACCCAGCATCATACACAGGAAGTAGTTTTGCTTTAAAGTTGTCTTTCATAATTTCATTAAAAGCTTTAAGATAGCAATGAACTTTCTTAACCTGTTCTGCTACTGCTTCTGATATATCTCTATTGCCCCGTTTTGCATTTTGCACGAGTCGATTGATATTGATTGTAATTACTCCCTTAGAACCAGTTGACACACCACCCGCTCCTAAAGTGAATGAGAATGTGTTATCCTGAAGCTCATTACGCAAACGACAGCACGAAGCAAGGGAATCAACGCTACTACTTCTATAGGTAAAGAAGGAGTGTCCTTCTGCATACATTTCCGCAGCAAAATCTGCCCATTCGTGGTCTACGTAATCCGAACCATCATCTAAAAGATTCATAGTTTCAACTGGGAACGTAAGAGGTTTCTTAAGTCTTTCTGCATTGAACCACTTCATAAATCGTTTCTGTAGCCAGCTAACGCTCTCCCACTGTGGTTCTGTATCGTCCGGGAAGATAAAATCATGAAAAATGCCATCAAAATAATTTTTATCGAAATAGGCTAAATTCCAGAATACACTTTGAAAATTACGTGCGGCTGCAGGCTGATTTAAAGAATATACAACCTGGCTAAATTTATCCGTAATAACATTATCAATAGTCCTTTCTCTCTTACTAAGAGACGCCTTCTCGTTTGCGTGTAAATAATAATCATCCCCATATTCTTTTCGAATAAAAGAGTCCAAATAAGTTAGAAACTCTGGAGTTGATACGGCTCCTGCAAACTGTGCTGCGATAGCGAAAACAAGATTAATGAAAGAACCACAAAACGAATCAAGGTTCTGTGGTGGTTCAGACATGCCACCGATTGACTTAAGCCCTTCAAACAAAAATGGGTACATTGTAATACTGACACAGTACGGCATCACTGAAGTTTCGTCATGCTTGTAAATCTCGTGAGACTCTAGCTGACGAATATATTCATACGCCATATCTTCACCAAACATTTCAGTGATTTTATTAATCATCAAAAGTCTATTTGTACCAATAATTTCTCTTTTAGTCAGTTCTCCCTGCATTGTTGCAATATTTTTATTATCAACATTTGCATTTGAATCGACTTCGCTACCACTAGATGCGTTGCTTGCTTTTTTGTACTTATTAATAAAATTAATATATTTTTCGTAACTACTGTATTTTGCCATATTATTACTGCTCCTTAATCCATTCCACTGCTTCTTTAAAATTCATCATTGTTCCGTCCACCTCAAGTGCCGGAGCCGTTTCAAGACCCTTCGAAAGCATAAGCTGTACGTCGCTGCATTCTTCGTAATCAATATTTTTTTGCTTTAATTTAGATTCTAATACTTTACACCGTGGACAATGCGTTGACCACAAAATAATATTTGTTTCCATACTTATAATCTCCTTATTAATTAATATTGTACTCATGAACTACCGATTGTCCAAAGCCAGTCGGCTTCTTGCTTCATCATCTTCGCAACCTACTAACTCCACAAGCGTAAATTCCGATAGTTCCTACCGTACTAAATATTATTTATGCTGATTCTTCTAATATCCTTAATCCCTCATTTAGAATATTGATTGCAGCATTAATATCCCTGTCATGAACAGTACCACATTGAGGACATGTCCATTGTCTAACGGATAAATCTTTAGTGTGAACATTGATGTAACCGCACACATTGCAAGGTTGGCTTGATTTTGTAAATCTTCCAATCTTAATATATTGACGATTATTCCAATCAGACTTATAACTTATCTGTCTTGTTATTTCGTACCATCCACAATCTGAAATTGCCTTAGCAAGATTATGATTCTTTACCATATTGCTTACTGCTAAATCCTCAGAAACTATCACTTGGTTTTCGTTGACAAGTTTATGAGAGATTTTGTGTAAGTTATCTATTCTGGTATTATGAATCTTTTCATGTATTCTCGCTACTTTTATTCTCTGTTTATTCCAATTTTTACTACCTTTTACTTTATGAGACAATCTGCGTTGTTCCTTCGCTAATTTGTCTTCATATTTCTTGGTATTATGTATATTGTCAAATTTATCTCCATCAGAGGTGATAAGTAAATCTTTTATACCTAAATCAATACCAACCATACAACCAGTAAATTCCATTGGAACATGTTTTGTTTCTACGAGTACAGATACAAAATATTTTCCAGATGGATTCTGCGAGATAGTCGCCGATTTAATCTTACCTACGAACTCACGATGTATTTTTGCTTTAACCCATTTGAGTTTTGGTAATTTAATTTCGTTATTCTCAAAAGATATTTCGATGTTTCCATTTGTAAAGTTAGTAGAGTATGACTTTTTATTGTCTCGTTTACTCTTAAATTTAGGATATCTAGAATGTTCTTTGAAGAACTTCTGATATGCAGAGTCCATATTGTAAATTGCATTCGTGAGAGCAAATTTATCTACTTCTTTTAACCATTCATATTCCTTTTTAAGAACTTGATTACAATAATTATTACAAGAAGTTTTATTCATAGATTCTTTTTGTGTTTCATACATTTCTTTTCTATGAGATAACGTCTGATTATATACAAATCTACAACATCCAAATGTTTTCTGCATTTGTTCTATTTGTTGTTTATTAGGATATAATCTATACTTATATGCTTTTAACATTTACTTATCACCTCCTCTCATATATATTCTCTTTTTTTGTACGGCTCTTTACCCATCAGCTAAAGCTGATGGGATTGCGAGCCTATTCATCTTTCAAGAACTGTCCATCTGCCAAATTGTAGCCCTGTTAAATCCCGATGCGGCTTAACCATATTGTGCCATCCTAATTTCAATGTTATTAATTGCTGTCACGATATCCTCCCAGTTATGCGCCCGATAAATATCATATACATAGTCTTTATTTTTATCACGATTCCACGAATAATCCAGTACGATCCTCTCGCACAAGTTTTTGGTTAAATTGTCCAACTTATCATCCACCATTACATCGCAGTTCAAGATACTTTTATCCTGTACACATACAATATCGTCCGGCGTTACGCAAGGAAAGTGCTTACAAACCCAGTCTACTTTACTAGCAAAGCAGCGATACGGTGTGGCTGTTGCTAAAAACACATGATGCCCTTGTTTGATTAATGTTTCAAGCCCCCACTGAGCATCTTGAATTGGACTGAGATGGTTGTAGATTGTTTGCCCCTCAAAGATATTAAGAATCATATCAGCATCTTGAGGGTCAAGGCACTCATGTAAGTGAAAAGATGTGATATCGTCAAGCGTGATATTCTTGCCCATTTCGGCGTTGTATAACTTGATGCCAGTTGGTACTAAGTCACACAGAATATCGTCTATATCTATACAAATTCTCATTCAGCGTTTTCCTCCGTATGATTCTTCCAAACCCCCTCAACGTCACAAATCCATTTTAATACCGAATATGCGGTCGCAAAATCAACGTTTGGAATAACATAATCTACATCCATATTCTTTTTCATATCCCTAAATTGCTGTTTTTCCGATAGACAACGGCTTCTATATGTCATAAGATTATCACCTCGTGCCATAGCACGTTCTTTGCGTATATCTTCTGGAACATTGACGTACACAGAAACAATACGTAGATTTGGCAAGTCCAATGCTTTCAATGATGCTACGCCTAGTGGGTCTACCGTATAAAAATCTGAGTCGTAAAGCTGCTCAGTTGTTGACCAATAATGCTGATTATTAATGTAAGTATAGGCAGCAATTTCACCGTTTTCTCTCATTGTCTTATAAGTATCCACCCCTACAAAAATATGTGTTATACCTTCATTTTTTCTCTGTTCACGAGTAGTATATGATATTAGTTGACTCCAACCATTTCGCTTACAAAGCTCGTGAATCAAAGTGTCTTTACCTGCTGCCGACTCTGCCATTATACACATCAACACATGTTTATTCTGCATTAGTTTCACCACCTTGATAGGTTTGATTAAATCCACAGCAATTAAACTCGTCACATTTACCATTCTTCCAATAGCACATTGGTACTAAAAATTCAGTAAACTCTGGGTTGACTTTAATCACTGCTTCGCAAATAGCTTGAACCACTTGACGAGTTTCATATGCTGCTTGTCTACATAATCGCTTATTAGCGATAACCATAAGTTCTTCAGCATTGACAAACCAGCACATATTAACTGGAGTATCCTGTCTATCTGCTCCTCTATCATGACCATTATTTCTGTCAGATCGTTGTGTTTTAACGAATGGGGTAGCATGGACGTGCCGTACAAGATGCGTCGCGCACCAGCTTGGTATGCCATTTAATCTAAAACAAAATTCAAGCGTTCTTATAGGAGAATGTCTTGCTTTAAGTATTTTCTTTTTCCATTCTTCTGTAGGCGGTTTTGAGCTTTCTTTTCCTACCGTAACTAACGTACAAGTTTTACATAATTGCCAATCATCTTCGGTAGGGTGTTTCAAAATTTCAACCGTAAAATCCATTTAACTCTTTCTCCTTGAAAAAATAATATCGAGTAAATTCTTTAGCGTATAATATATCGCATATTTCATAATCAATCCTTATTTGACACCATACTATCTTCAGCTTTCTGTATACCATAAAATCTTAATGCACATTCAAGACAACAGAAATAATAACCATCTTCGCTGATGTAAATCTCGGTATTATCATCATAGATGTCTTCATCACATTCTTCACAAACGCCTATTTTTCGGATATCATCCATATCCTTGTCTAAGTTGTCATAATAATCTTCATTCATTTGTGCCACTCCCTTCATTCTCAAACTTTTCTTTTTCATATAAAATTGAATTTTTAGGTGCCCTATTAATCACGTCCATTGGCATCAGTCTTGCTCCAATAGGATTTTCTTTATATGCCTCGCTCATCGTAGAGTCCCACTGAGATTTTGATAACTTGCACACTACCTTATCAGAGTAAACGGGGATACAATAAGGCATCATCTCATGGTCAAAGTGGGTAAAATTATATTCTCTTTTACGAATACGTTCCACCAATGCCTTTTTACGTTCTAGTGTAAAATTAACCGTTGGATAAACATCATCATAAGGAGAAGTCCAGCCGACAACTACCAATGCCATAATTAACTATTCGTCCTTTCGTTTAAATATTTTTTAATCAACGCATTTGCTGGCTGCTTAAAATAATTATTTTGCATCCAATACAAATACCCTATTTCTTCTTTTGCAACTTCGGGAATTGTTTTATCCTTAAACTTACCAAAATTAAATTTCCACTCATTTATGTCTGGAAGAATTTCTGGCTCTGTACCAAGAACTGTCTCAAGATATTCTGATGGAAGCATATCAATGTCTGAACGACTACTAAGAATATCACATTCATGTACTAGAATTTCCATTTCATTTTCTGGTTCGGGAAGAACTATATTGCTGTGCTTACTGGTCGTCCATTCTCCACTATGTCGTTCGCACATACGAGCAATTCGTTCCTTAATCTTTTCGTCAATATCGTGCTCGACGTGGGCTTCTCTTACCCATTTACCAGCTAACATTGGATGTTCATGCACAGAATATTCAGACTTTTCCCAATTACATTTCAATGCATCGTGAAATATGGGGACACATCTCATAGCATCTCTTTGTACGGGAGATGGGAACTTTTCCTGATTGCATTTGAGTTCCAAGAGATAGTTCATAATTTTACCAAACATAACAATGTGATAAACTTGACCATGCGGTTTACATTGTGTGGCATTATGAAATCTAATACTTGTTGAACTAGGCATTGTAAAAATGTAATCTGGAATTTGCTCAATCATATCTTCACAATACAAACGCATATCTTCTGTCTCAAATTTATCAAGGAGCTCCTTAAATACTGCTCGTTTATTCATTTCTTATATCTCCTGCTGTTTTAGAATCACTTTGTTCTGTAGATTGTGTAGCTTTTTCTTCCTCTGCTTTCTTCAGTGGAACAGATACGACTGTGACAATTTCAGTTATACATCTCTTATAGTCACGTAGGCTTACTTTAGTTGGCTGGTTAAGATGCTTGTCGATAATCTGTAATATAACATTACACATCATCCTTGCTCCGTAGATCATAGCATCATTGCGAATTTTTTTCGCCATATGCTCGGCAGCTTCTTTAATTACTTTTGTCTGCTCGGATTCTTCGGCAATTTCTTCTTGAGGATTTTTGTTTTCGTCCATAAGTTTTGTCCTTTCTTAAGATGGTACACATATTATACATCAATCACTTTGTTTTGTCTATGGGCAAAATATACAAAAATTAATGAGATTTATCAGTAAAATCTGTTATATATTTAGTCCAAATTTCTGATTTATGCCCATTATCAACTAGTAGGCTTGAAAAAAGACTAACTAAAGTGTTGACTACGATACTATTACCTGCCTGTTTATACCTTGCACTCGCTGAAACATATTGTGCAGCCCTATTATAATCCTCATCAGTAAATCCCATAAGCCTCCAACATTCAACAGGCGTAAGCTTTCTAATTCTCCATCTAGTTATAGGTTGCTCTTTTTCAACAACGCCCTCGTAGCCCAACCCATTAATAATATTCTCTTCTATATTACGGACTCCTTGCTTGTAAATTGAAGCTCGTATAGCTGACGCTACCTGTTTACCACGAGTGCTACAAGGAAATTCTTCTGCTACTTCAAGACCTATACGTTCACTTCTTAGCGTCGGTGCAGTTTCTGAATATATTCTTGCTTCTCTACTCTTATAAAAATCTTCAATGATAACTGGTTCACAAATGTAATTGTCTTTAGCGACGCTTGTGAGACAGTTTGTTGTACCGCTAAAATTAGGTTCAAATCTTTGCTCAGTCGGTGCTCCAGTTGTTCTATCAGATGGATTCTCTGGATTTCGACCACGAGAGGCAACCACAAAAGGTTCTGTATTTGTGTTTTTAGATAAATTTAAAAGTTTCTCAATACGTTCATCGGGTAAATAATATTTATCATCAACATTGATTTCAAGAATATCTTTGAGACGAGTTGTGAGAGGAATGGGTTCGGGGAAAGTAAAGTCTTCCCAAATCTTTATGTTTGGATGTTTTCCTCTAATTTCTTTCATAGTGCTAAGAACTTGCTTATTAGAACTGTTGCATTCCCTGATAGTTGTGCTACGACTTTCTTCATTTTCAATTTTTCTACTTACGCAGAAAATTCTCAAACGGTTCTGTGGTACTCCATAATTTTTACTATTTAGTAGTTCAAATGCACTTTCATATCCCATCTCACTAAGTCTTTCAAGATATTTAATGAAGTTATGTCTATGTTTCCCACTCAACACAGCAGCCACGTTCTCCCAGACTATGAACCGGGGTATAGATGTGCCAATTAGCCTAAGAGATTCCCACATTAGTGAACTTGTGGTACCACTACCCTCGTCTCCACCTTCTCCCTTTCCAGCGCAACTGAAACTTTGACAAGGCGAACTGTGACAAATGATATCGACATAAGGTAAACTATCTACCTTCGATATATCTCCAAGGTTTCTACTAAGATAATCTGCTATATAGTATTGCTTCAACTTGTTAATTGGTGTTCTCTTTATGATGCTATGTTTTCCGTTTTGGAAATTATATCCTAGATTCTTCGCCTGAAGTTCTTCAATCATTTTGTCTTGTGAAGGGAACTCGAATGTCTCCATTTCTTTTTCTAAATCCCACCTCATTGCGGCATAGCTAAGAACTGCGTTGGGGTCACAGTCGCAAGTATGGGTTATTTCATAAGGCAATTTTAACTGACGAAGTGAACGTTCCTGGGCTCCGATTCCGGAAAATAATTCTATCATAGAAATTTGTTCTGTCATGACTCGGATGCCTCCCTTTCAATCACTTTGTCTTGTAGTCCTCGTTCACATAAAGAAACTATATAATCGCATAAAGCATCAGGAATTCTAGATCGATCCTTAGAGCCTTTAATCCCCTGTGTCCCAGTTTTACTACCTCTCGGTGCTCTTTCATGACAACTATCACCATTTTTGCAACATGGAAAGTAGGCATCTGGATAATTAGTAAACAAATCGGTAGGTTTCATGCGTTTGTCGCCCCATTGACAATATGTCGTAGTATATCGATTAAACTCCTGTATCCAATTCATTTTTCTAAGACAACCACGAGGATTTTCAATCCATATATATTTGGGATTTAACTGATGATAAAGTTCAATAACATGTTGGTCTACCTTATCACAAAATTTAGCATAATCGCTAACAGGATCTAAATTGCCTGTAATAGGATTTTTCTTACGATGATGGCTAACTGCCGCCACGCTGAATGTGGTACAATCAAAACTTGCCCATATGACATCGGGGACTCCATCGCACAGTTTAATAATGTCTTCAACGGTCAATTCTCCAATATCTGCCTTTAATGTTGGCTCAAATTGTTCGTCCCAATCAACTGTATAAGTTTCCCATCCCGCTCTTTCAAAGGCCTTAGCCATAGATTTTGTGCCACAAAATAAATCTAGCATCTTTTTCATATCTGCAACCTCCGTTTAGCAATGTTAAAATATTCTTCACTCAATTCGATACCAATTGCATTTCTGTTGTTTTTATATGCAACTAATAAATGACCGCCACTACCAGCACAAGGATCGAACACGATGTCTCCTTCGTTGGTATTGTCAAGAATGAGCTCTTGTAGCAAGTTGTGATTCTTCTCCGTTGGATGTAGTTTGCTACTGCCGTTAGGGTATCTAAAAACTGTATTTTTACAATGTGCATTAAATACTTTTGCTCCCCGCTTTTTAAACCAAACAGCAAACTCAACACCACTTAAATAAATATATTGTCCATTCATTGGACTGGGATTGCTTTTTTGCCATACGATAGGACGTGTAGTTCCTTGTTTATTGGCAAAATATTTATAAATGTCACTAAATTGTTCTTTTCCACAGAAAATACAAATACTGTTTTTAGTGACTCAATAAACTTCATCGAGAAAACTCTCTAAGTCAAAAGTCAAAACATCTGCATTGCCCTTATCTAATGTTCTAAGACCATTATCTTTCCTGTTAACCACATTGTATGGTATATCCGTTAATGTAAAATCAACACTGTCATTTAACATAGATTGCATTTTCACCATACAATCACCGTGTAGTAAATCTATCATTTTATTGCTCCTTAATCATTCTGTCTTGCTTAAACTTTCCGTTATAATTTGTTTCGGCAAAAAGTTCCAACAATAATAACTGCTTTGGGGGTGAATTATTCAACCATGTATTTGCCATTATTAACGCAAATTTGTACTAATCACTTTGTTCTGTTATCTTTTTATGTCTTGCAACCACTGTGCATAAGGTTTTATCTTATCAACAATAACTTTATCGTCATCTTCTTTTTTGCACAGAACTGCAACCTGAGTGCCTTTGACTATTAAGTCCTGAAATTTCTTTAGTGCATCAGGCCAGCACGTAGCTTCTATCAAACCACCTGTACCAGTATAGATATTAATGAAACAGAATTGGTCTCCTTTTTTTGTTTTCTTTTTTTGAATTTAATTTTATATTTTTTAATGTATAACTTGTTACAATAAAAATTATTACATACCAAAAACTATTACCAGTTATGGTAATACCATCATAAACGTTTACTCCTAGCATTATTGTTATAAATAAACTAAAAATAATTGGTAAACTTTCTTTTAATTTCTCTCTTATCATATAATCGTTCCTCCTGGTTTGTTACATTTATATAATTATTTAATGCCTATTTTTTGTGATTGAAAAAAAGTTTTTTTCTTTTTTGGAGTTATTTAATTTACTTAATTCATTTATTTGTGCATCTTTACTTGTGATGGTATTAGACCAGTATTTAATTGAATCTAATATTTGTTTTAAGTTGGGATCCTTACTTGTTAGATTAATATCTTGATAATAACCATCTATTAACATTTTTTTAATTAATTCAATATCATTTTCATAACTAACTTGGTTTTTATACACCATATTCCTAAAATAATCAGCATTACAATTAGAATTAACATAATCTTCCTTTAAATATTCTAGTAACCTACAAGATGCACTTATGTCATTGTTGGTATCAAGTAATTTATCTCCGCAATAATCATTATTACTGCTTATTTTTAATTTTAATAATTGCGATTTTAATTCTTCGAAAGAATTTACAGTATGATTATTTTTCATAACTATTTTTCCATAATTGTTTAATTCTAAATTTGTTTTTATATAAATTATTGGTTTTTTGGTGATTGTATATTCTGCCATTAATGATGATGCTTCACAGACTAAAACATCACTGTCAAGAACAGCATCTAAAAAATTATCACTATCGCAATAATTGCAATTCCTTAATTTTAATAGTTTATGATACATTTTTATAAAATTTTGGTACTTGTTTTTATATTTTAAATTAGAAAATAACAGAGGATGTATTAAAATTAGTAATTGATAATTTTTATTATTAACTAATAAATTGTAAAACTTTTCCATATACTCAAAAATACAATTACTATCTTCCATTGCCCATCTAGGTTTCCAAACAATTCTTAAGCAATTAGTAGTATCATTAAAATACTTATTCCACGAATGTGCTTTTTCGCCATAATATAAATATGAATCAACTTTAACATTTCCTATGGCCACATATTTACTTTCAATAAAATTTCTATATTCTTTAGGATATGAAGTAACTTCTAATTTATTTGTACAAAATCTTTTATATGTTATATGCATTTTTCATATAGTTATCATTAACAAAAGAATTGTAAGCACCACTATATTTTATTAGACATGCACCATATTCTATATCGCACAATTTTGCGACTTTAGCTAAATTATACGAAGAATAAATACTGGGACGATAAAAATCATATGGTCTTGACACAAAAATATAATCAGGTTTATATTTCCTTAAGTCTATATATTCGTGTTTTTTAACATCATATGAATCAATGCATTTGATACCATTTGTTTCCATATATTTTTTGATTTTTGAAGAACTAATATAAGGAGCAGCATCGGTAGCAAGTGAAGGGCAAGCCACTACTAACATATCAAAAAGATTGGATTTTAAACATTCTTCATAAATGGTTTTAAAATTATTTATGTACATATCATTAATAAGTAAAATTATTTTAATTTTCATATTAAGTTACAACTCCTTAAAAACATTATACTATAAATTCACAAAAAACAAAAGCATATCAATAAATTGCTTTTGTTTATATATCTATTTATAACTTTCTCTATACTTTCCTGTTTTTATATCCTCGATCCATTTTTGGTTATTTACATACCAGTCTATTGTTTCTTTAATACCTTCTTCAAAAGTATAAGTTCTATCCCAGCCAAGTTCTTTTTCTACTTTTGTAGAATCTATTGCGTATCTTCTGTCATGCCCTGGCCTATCAGTAACAAATGTGATTAAACTTTCTGGTTTTCCTAATTGTTTTAGTATTGTTTTTACTACTTCCAAGTTCGTTCTTTCAGCATGACCTCCCAAATTGTAGATTTCTCCATCACGGCCATGTCTTACTATCATATCAACACCAACATTATGATCATGTACATGAATCCAGTCTCTAACATTTTCGCCCTTTCCATAAACAGGAATTGGTTCATTATTTAGTGCTTTAGAAATTACTACTGGTATTAACTTTTCTGGAAATTGATATGCACCATAGTTATTAGAACATCTTGAGATTGTTACAGGAAGTCCAAATGTTCTAGCATATGCTAACACTTGTAAATCTGCCCCTGCCTTAGATGCTGAATATGGGCTCGATGTATGAATAGGTGTATTTTCGGTAAATAGTAAATCTGGTCTATCTAAAGGTAAATCACCATATACTTCGTCAGTAGATACTTGATGATATCTTTTTACACCATATTTTTTTGCGGCATTTAACAATACCATTGTTCCTATTATATTTGTTTCCGCAAATAAATTGGGATTCTTAATTGAATTGTCAACATGGCTTTCTGCTGCAAAATGTACTACGTAATCGAATTTTTCAGTTGCAAATAGTTTGTCAACAAGTTCAATATCTTTTATATCTCCTTTTACAAACTTATAATTGTTTTTATTTTCTAATTCTTTTATATTTTCATAATTTCCTGCATATGTAAGCGCATCTAGGCAAACAAAATAATCTTCTGGATACTTATTAGTCATATAATGTAGAAAATTACTTCCTATAAATCCGGCTCCACCAGTTACTAAAAATTTCATATTATTTATCTTCTCCCTTACATATTGATAAAATATATTTACCATATTCTGTTTGTTTTAAGTTATCGCCTAGTTCATATAATTGTTCTTTATTAATAAATCCTTTGCGATATGCTATTTCTTCTAAACAAGCAACATATAACCCTTGTCTTTCTTGCACGGTTTCAACAAACATACCTGCTTTCATCATGTTAGAAGGATTTCCAGTATCAAGCCATGCCATGCCTCTGCGCAATAATTCAACTTTCAAATTACCGCGTTTTAAATACTCATTGTTAACTGAAGTTATTTCTATTTCTCCCCTTGCTGATGGCTTTACATTTTTGGCTATATCAATAACATCATTATCGTAAAAGTACAAGCCTGGTACTGCATAATTAGATTTTGGTTCCTTTGGTTTTTCTTCAATTGATAATACATTACCATTGCTATCAAACTCTACGACACCAAATTCCCTTGGATCTTTAACTGGATAACCAAATATTGTAGCACCATTTTTTCTTTTAACAGCGCTAGCTAAATGATCGGTCATACCTTGCCCATAGAAAATGTTGTCTCCTAGAATTAGACAAACACTATCACTACCAATGAATTCTTCGCCAAGTATAAATGCATCTGCTAGACCTCTAGGTTTATCTTGAGCTTTATATTTGAAATGTAAACCTAGTTTTTCCCCAGTTCCAAGTAATTTTTCATAAAGCGGTAAGTCCTCTGGTGTTGAAATAATCAATATTTCACGAATACCCGCTAACATGAGTATTGATATAGGATAATATATCATTGGTTTATCATAAATTGGTAATAGTTGTTTTGATACTGATAGTGTCAATGGATATAGTCTTGTCCCCTTTCCTCCTGCTAAAATAATTCCTTTCATAAAAACCTCCTTTAGTAATTATTTATAACATTTATTACATATGTAATTTCTTCTTCACTCAATCCATAATACATTGGCAAGCTAACTTCGGTTCTAGCATATTCTTCGGCAATAGGTAAATTTAAATTATTATATTCTTTATATGCTTCTTGTTTATGCATTGCTGTAGGGTAATGAATCAAAGTATGAATACCGTTTTCACTAAGATAATTCATAAATTTTTCTCTATCATCAACTCTAACTGCAAATATATGCCATACGTGATAATTATTCTCACTTACTTTAGGTAAAATAACTTTATCATTTTTTATTTCGTTTAAATATCTTTGTGCTACTTTATTTCTAAAAGCATTCCACTTGTCTAAATATGGTAATTTTGTATCTAAAACCGCTGCTTGTATCTCATCTAGCCTAGAATTGTGTCCTTTTATTTCATGACAATATTTTTTAATAGAGCCATAATTGCCACACATTCTTACTTTTTTAGCAATTTCTTCATCATTAGTTGTTATGCATCCCGCATCTCCAAATGCTCCTAAATTCTTACCAGGATAAAAACTAAATTCTGCTACATCGCCAAGTGAACCAGCTTTCCTACCTTTATATAAAGCTCCATGTGCTTGAGCTGCATCTTCAATGACTTTTAAATTGTATTTCTTAGCAATTTCCATTATGGAATCCATGTCAGCACATTGTCCATATAAGTGAACCGCAATAATTGCTTTTGTTTTATTAGTAATCTTTTCTTCAATTTTAGTTGGATCAATGGTATAATCTTCTTTAACCTCGACAAATACAGGCATTGCTCCTACATAAGAAACAGATAGTGCTGTCGCTATAAATGTGTGTGAAGGTATAATTACCTCGTCTCCCTCTTTTACTCCACAAGCAAGTAAACTTAATTGTAAACCTTCCAAACCATTTCCAACACCGACACAGTACTTGGTATTGCAATAATTAGCGAAATCTTCCTCAAATTTTTCTAATTTCTTACCACCAATAAACCAGTTGCTATCAACAACTTCTTTTATTGCATGATTGATTTCGTTTTTTATTTCGCCATGCATGTAATCAAACCTAGCAAACGCTACTTCCATTTTTTTCATTTTATTTTCCTCCTAACATATTTATAGTATTTTTCGTTATATAATTTATCATAATTTTCGCGTGTCATTTCGTAGAATTCATCAATGTTATTTTCTTTTGTTTTAACAAAACCAAATCTTTGGTAAAAGTGTTTGGCATGTTCGTTATTTATTCTAACGTCTAATTCGACTTTTTCCATATTTAAATAATCGAATGAAATATTTAACATTATAATCATGCTTTCTAGTGCTGTTAACTTAGGATGGTTTTCTTTTAATAAGAAGCTTCCAAAAGTAAGTACTTTTTTATTATAATCAATATTATATAATCGAACAAACCCTAATTTTTCATTATTTAAATCACTAATACAAAAATAAAATTCTTTCCCTTGATATTCCTTTATTTTATATTTGTTTATCCATTCTATTTGATCGGCAATGCTTCCAGATACTGGAGAAATGTATTTTGTTAGCTCTTTATTTGTTCTTAAATTATATAAAAACTCTGCATCATTATCATCAACTAAATTTAGTTTAATCGTATCGGTACTAAGTATATCATTAAGGCTGTCTTTATCTTTAAAATACTCTTTCGATATATTTAGATATTCTTTATAATCCTTTATATAATCATCAGGATTATATTCATGATTAGCCAATACAAGTAAAACTGCTTTATCACGAAAATCATACATCTCACGCCAAATCATGTTACCTATAAACAAGCCTTCATCAGGATTTTTTAATTCATATGTTTCTTCATTTTTGCCATCTTTAACTCTAATTTTAACACTTCCACTAACAGCAATTAATACTTGCTCTAGGTTTCTGTGAGAATGAAATCCTCTTTCTAAACCTTGTGGCACATTATAAATATAATATACTCTCTTTATTTCAAAAGGTAAATTTTTATTGTTTTCAATTGCTACTAAGCCACCTCGTTCATCAAAAAAGCCTTTAAATTTTATCATTCTACAATTTCTCATAATATCCCTACTTTAATCTAAATAATTTTTTATAAAATACTTTTTTTAAAAAGAATGTTGGATTGTTTTTTATGTATTTTTTTATTCTACTTATTGGTGTTTCTTTCTTAGGTTGTTCTATTATTCGTTCAACAATAATGTTTTTAGGCAGATATTCTAAATATTTTCTTAAAAATGTGGTTTTAACTATATATTTAAACCATTCTTCACTTTTAATGGTATCTACATATTTCCATGGCTTTTCTGTTGAAGCATAATGTAATTGAATTGGTTTTTGCATCGCATCGCATATCTCTTTGTCAGTATAATTAGAATCATTGATAATCTCTTTATCTCCATAAAAATCCCAAATGTACGTACAAGTAACATAGTTTAATGGTAAATATTTTACTTTACCTTCGCAGCAAATATTTAATACATCCTGTTCAGCATATACTATTTTATTGTAATTTTTATTTAAATATTGAACAAACTTTTCTTCTAAATTGTCTTTTCTAATTTTTTTAAGGTTAAAAACTATATACCCACCACAAAAACCATTTAATGATTTTATTTCTTCATCTGTAAATTTTCCGTCATAAACATTATTAAAATTCTTTAAGAAACCGAGTTGCTTTACACCAGCTAAATAACATTTATCTTTGTCAACATCCAATGAAAAATAACTGGCAGATATGTCTTCTAAAAAAACCACATCAACATCGCTTACTATTATTTTATCATATTGTGGGAACAAAGATGCCACAAGTAACTTGTATAAAACTTCTTTAGAAAAATGAACTTTGGATTTTAATTTTTTCCATATGTCATCAAATTTATTATTCATATTAATAAATTTAATTTCGTAATTGTTGGCGAATGGTTGTAGTGTTTTTATGAGATTTTCTTGATCTTCCTTAGAAATATCAGTATGTAAGATATTTAAAATATACTTATATTTCTTGCTTGCATGTTCAAGCATTGAATAGAATGCTACTGAAGCAGGAATTACATAATTTTTATCAAAGCAAAACATCATTGGAATTTCTTTCATTTCTTAATCACCGCCCTTATTTTTTTAATAATTTTGCGTACTAAAATGTAAGATAATTTAAACAAAATATAAAATATTATAGGTAGCATAAACAATAAATGATTAGTTATAAAACCACTAACGATAATACTTAATACAAAAGAACATAGTAAAGTGAAAATTTCTAGAATGTTTTTCCTAATTAAGTAACTAAAATATTTATAATTA
>ERZ779888.1677-NODE-1677-length-20905-cov-3.476643_pt1 | contig 20905 bp, 22 predicted proteins | sample MGYA00511245_ERZ779888 | MGnify/ENA primary metagenome ERZ779888 (study PRJEB29588, sample SAMEA2155255) | human gut metagenome | biome: human gut; feature: human-associated habitat; material: faeces | place: Denmark | collected 2008/2010 ...
TGCATTCTGAATTGTAATTGCTACATCGTAGTCCGTCCAGCCAACGCCCTGGCGCGACGGGATGCAGGATATCTGCAGTTTCTCCTCTGCGTTTTCTTCGTATGATATCGTAATAAAAATCTGCTCCGGCATATACGTACAAGTTATACTTTCACTACCCATATCAGCATTCTTTTTGTTAAGATCACTATTTTTTGTTGTTCTGTTTTTTTCTGTCTCATTTACATTTCTTTTCTGTGTCCCATCTTTATCACTTTCTACATTCTCCCGGTTTTCATTCTCTGTCTGAAATTTTTCTATACTATTTTCTGTATTCAACAGTTCGGCGCTTTGCCCTTGTGCGCTCACCCGCACCCGGATCCTTACCACACCCTCATCCGGCTGTGACATTATCTTAATCCACTCCACGCTTCTTTGCGGCACCCATTCCATCCATACCGTCTGCCAGATTCCGCTCTGCGCCGTATAAAACATCCCGCCCGGCTGCAGCTTCTGCTTGCCGCGCGCCTCTGCCCCGGTATCACTTTCATCCGTGCAGATGACCTGCAGTTCATTTGCCCCAGGCCGCACAAATTCTGTTACCTCCATCGTAAACGCCAGATAACCACCCCGGTGACTGCCCACAAGACGACCATTCCAATAAACACGGCATTCCTGATCAACTGCGCCAAACTGAAGCAAAAGACGGTCCTTCTTTGCGCGATGCGTCTGATATTCATTCTCCGAAATCTGTACGTTTCTTCGATACCACAGCTCCTCGCCCGGCTGCAGCTGACGGCTGACTCCGGAAAGAGCACTTTCCGGAGAAAAGGGAACCAGGATCTTTCCCTGGTAAGAAGCGGGAGCAGCAGGGGTGTCTGTAAAGGCATAATCCCATTTCCAGTTTAAATGATAATAGGAGCTTCGCTGAAGCTGGGGGCGCGGGTATTCCTCAAGAACATGGGCCGGATCCAGCTTTTCACCCCAGATGGTAGTAAGGGGGGCAAGAACATCTTCTGTATGGGGTTTGATAATACTTCTGACTGCGTCTGTAAGATTCATGGCTTTCCTCACCTTGGTATATTATGGTTTTATGTATTTCTATTATACTACAGCAGGCAGCATTTTGGCAGTCTAAACATAGTGAAGCTCCCAGATATCCGAGCTTGCCCGTCTGCTGTTTTCGTAAGAAAAAAGCTCTGCAAGGGAGTCATGGACAAGGGAATATTCTTCCCAGATGGCTTCCTGGGATGAGTCCTGTCTGGGAGCCTCTTTTGTGTTTTTAGGAGCTGAAGTCTTGTGTTTATTTCCTGATTTCAGCATGTGTTTTCCAAACCTCCTTTTTGATTTTGACTCTGGTATCATGATATTCATTGTACCGGGAGTTTGTGACAGGGATATGAGCATTCCCTAAAAATAATCATATGATTCTTAGGAATGTATTATTCATTTATAAAAAAAATATGATATGATATTCCGGGTGAGGGAAAAGGGCAGATTGCAGCCGCCTTTGCATGAAAGGGAAGAAGGGATCAGGAGGCAGTTATGGAAACAGAGGAATTATTAAAGAAAAGATTTCGGGAGCTGGCAGAAAAATGCTATCGGAATAATCAGTATACCTTTACAGGTTTTCTGGGCCTTTCGGAGGCAGCCTGTTTTTATGAGCTGGAAAAGGAGCTTTCCTATGTGCCTTATACGCTTTTTGGAGGGAGCGACCTTTGTGAGAGAGTGATGCTCCGTTTTGGCAGTCAGGAGCAGCTTTCCTATACGGAGGAATTTCCCATTTCATGTCTGAAGATCAGCCCCCTGTCTCAGAAATTCGGAGAGGAACTGGGACACAGGGATTTCCTGGGAGCCCTTATGAATTTGGGAATTGAGAGAAGCACCCTGGGGGATATTCTGGTGTTTGGAAAGGAGGCTTATTTATTCTGTCATGACAACATGACAGAGTTTATCATGGAAAATCTGACCCGTATCCGGCACACAGCCGTGATGTGCACCCGGGCAGCAGAGCTTCCGACGCTGAAAACGGAAGACAAAACGGAGGAGAAGATCCAGGCCTCATCCCTGCGGATCGATGGTGTTACGGCAAAGGTGTACCGCCTGTCCAGAAATGAAGTAACGGAATTATTCCGGCAAAAAAAAATCTTCCTGAACGGAAGACTTTGTGAGAATAACAGTCAGCTTCTGAAAGAAGGAGATGTTATAAGCGTAAGAGGATATGGCAGATATCAGCTTTCGTGGAATATGGGAGTAAGTAAAAAGGGAAAACTGAATTTGACAGTGATCCTGTACGGCAAAAGATGAGCTGATTATTTACGAATGTTTTCTTCGTAAAATGCCCAAATTGTTCCAACTACAATGATCACAATAGCAGCGATGGAAAATCCGTCAATATTCATTACCATATCCTCCTGTACGTCTCTTTCCTTCAATTTAACAGGAACTTGCTCCGGCAACAAGGAAGTTGCCCCTTCCTTAACGGAAACTTTACAGGAATAGGACAAAAACGGCCCGTCATACACTGTAGCAACAGGGATGACGGGCATTTTTGTGCGGCAGCCGCAGCACAGAACGCTTCGGAATGGAGTTTATATGAAAAAGTATTGGGAAAGAGTAAAAGAAGGGGTTCACAAAGCAGGCACTGCCCTTTATCCGGAACGAAGGCAGGAACAGAGCCGGGAGGACTATCAGCGGCAAAATCTGATCTTAACGGTTAAATATGGCGTGTTTTTGCTTGCAGCCTTTGCAGTCTTAAGGGGTGTCCTTGTGGTTACCGGAAGAAGCATGACGGTGAGCAATTCCGTAAACGGAAGGGAGCTTCCTATTTATTGTGTGCAGACGGAAGAAAAGAAGATCGCCCTTTCCTTTGATGCGGCATGGGGCAACGAGGATACCGCCAAGATATTGGAAATCTTAAAGCAGAATGATGTGCATGTGACCTTTTTCATGACAGGGGGCTGGGTGGAAAGCTACCCTGATGATGTGAAGGCGATCCTGGCAGCAGGCCATGATCTGGGAAACCACAGCGAGAACCATAAAAATATGAGCCAGCTCTCGGATGAACAGAAAAAGGAAGAGCTCATGAAGGTACACGACAAAGTGCGTGAGCTGACCGGTTATGAGATGTTTCTTTTCAGGCCGCCCTATGGGGACTATGACAACGCCGTGGTGAAGGTGGCACGGGACTGCGGCTACTACACCATTCAGTGGGATGTAGATTCCCTGGACTGGAAGGATTACGGCGTGGATTCCATTATCAAGACAGTTACAGAGCATAAGCACCTTGGAAACGGTTCGATCATTTTGTGCCACAATGGAGCCAAATACACGGCGCAGGCCCTGGATACGCTGATCAAAACCTTAAAGGAGCAGGGATATACCTTTGTTCCTATTTCGGAGCTGATCTACAAGGATCACTACCATATGGATCATGAGGGAAGACAGATCAGGAATTAGGGGAAGCCCGGTTGTTTTTGAGAACAAAAGCAATATGTAGTATGATTGGAAAGTGCAAATGATATAGCAGGAAACTGATTTTAAAAATAAAGTACAAAGAGGTAGGGAGATATGAAGAGAAAGTTATTGTTAGCTGTATTGGCGGTTGCCATAATGGGAAGCAGTTTGACGGTATATGCACAGCCCAAAACAATGCCGGACGGCACGGTTTTTGATGCGGAATTTTATGCGGAAACATATCCGGATGTGAAGGCTGCTTTCGGGAAGGATGAGGCAGCGCTATATAATCACTATGTACAGTATGGAAAAGCAGAGGGAAGACAGGCAACGGCAGCATCAGCGGCAGGAGAAAAGAGCAAGGGAGCAGCAACCCAGGCAGCACCGATGAGTCAGGAGGAGGTGTCTGCCCGCATACAAAAGGAATGGTTTACAAAGCTGAGTGAAGCAGAATTAACCAGTTTTAAAGGTACTGCAGACTGGAAGAAGTGGTAATATTGAAAGAAGGATAATATCTGATTTTATCTATGATAATTGGCTTTTCATGCTGGTTCTGTTTATGAGTACAATTTGTAAAAAAAAGTATCTGGTAAATATTTGGTTCGATGATATATTGGATTGTATTTTATAAGCAGTATGGATTATGTCTAATAAATTTGACAAAATGAAATGTTTAAAAATAATCGCCTAGTTGTCCAGACCGAGGCGATTATTTTTTGTTTCCAATTACTTTACATCTATTACAAGCGTGGTTTCCCTGGACTGGAAGGATTACGGCGAGGATTCCATGAATTTCGCTCATGAAGATCTGAAAGAGTTTTGAAAGGATCACATTGAAAAACCCTAAAAGTATGGTATGATTTAATACATAAATTATCCGAGAGGGAAGGACTTATATGATAGACGAGAGTTTTGCCAGGCCGTGCGTGGGAGCAATCATTGAAAAGACGCTGGAGGGCGAAAAATACATACTGATGCAGACAAGGCAAAAAGAAGACGGCGGCGAAACAAACGGAATGCTGGAACTCCCGGCTGGCAAAATCAGAGAATATGAAAATATATTTTCAGCGCTGCGCAGGGAAGTCTGGGAGGAAACCGGGCTGCAAATAACAAAAATACAGGGAGAGGATCAGACGGTATCCACCAAAATCGGCAGTGTTACAACTGTTTCATTTGAGCCTTACTGCGTTACGCAGAACTTGTCAGGCGCTTATTCCATTATCTTAAATACCTTTTTGTGCGAAGCGGAGGGGGAGTTATTGAGCCGTACGGATGAAACAGAAAATATTGGCTGGAAAAAAAGGTCGGATGTGGAACGGCTACTGAAGGAAGAACCTGAAAAGATATTTTTTATGCATGTGAATGCGTTGAAAAAGTATTTAAATTTATGAGGATGGGGAACTGATGAAAATAGTATTGATACATGGACAAAGCCATAGGGGAAGTACCTGGAACGTGGCAAATATATTGCTTCAGGAACTGAAGGGGGAAAAAGAAGTAGGGGAATTTTTTCTGCCAAGGGATTTAAATCATTTTTGCCTGGGCTGCTTTCGCTGCCTTGAGGGCAGGGAAATGTGCCCCTTTTGGGAGGAGAAGAGACTCCTTGACAGAGCCGTGCGGGAAGCGGATCTCCTGATTTTTACAACCCCCAATTACTGTATGATGCCCAGTGCGCCTATGAAGGCATTCCTTGATCTGAACTTTGTGAACTGGATGGCGCACAAACCATATGAAGAAATGTTTCATAAGCGTGCGGTTGTCATTTCCACCGCAGCCGGGGCCGGGGCAGGAAAGGCAGCGGCGCTTGTGGCAGATAACCTTGAAAACTGGGGCATTCCCAAGGTGCTGACCTACGGCGTAAGCGTAAATGCCATGGGCTTTCACATGATATCGGAGAAAAAGAAGGAAAAGATCAAAAAGGATATGAGCAGACTGGCAAGAAAGCTTTCCTCCCACAAAAAGGTGAAGGCCGGCATCAGGCTGCGTTTCCGTTTTTGGTTTTATGGAAGCCTGCAGAAAGCAAACTGGGGAGCGTCCCAGTCGGAAAAGGAATATTGGAAAAACAAAGGCTGGCTTACCGGAACAAAGCCTTGGAGGTGACAATGAAAACAGTAGTGCTTTTATATGATACCTGTTGTATTTATGAGATCGTGATACTGAATTATTTCCTGAAGGTGACAGGAAAGGATGTTAGCTTTGTGTCTCTGGATGGAGGAAAAGTAACGGCCATGGAAGGCTATTCCATTCAGGCGGAAGCATCCCTCGGGGAAGTGAAGAAGGAAGAAGTAGAGCTACTGATTGTTCCGGGAGGAGAGATCAGCAAAATTGATCACAAAGAGGTCTGGGACTTGATAGCAGCGGTACATAAAAACAAACAGATCGTTGCCGGTATCTGTGCAGGGGTTGATGTGCTGGAACATGCCGGGATCTTAGAGGAAATTGTATCTACGCATTCCGCAGATCTGGATGTGGCGGTTTCAGACCATGTAGTTACGGCAAGGGCAAACGGATATGTGGATTTTGCCATTGAAGTTGCAAAGGAAATGGATCTGTTTGAGGATGAAGCTGATCTGCAGGAAACGATTTCCTTCTGGAAGGAACATAGGAGGGCAGAATAAGATTGAAAAATAAAATTTTTCAATCGCGAGATTTGTGTCTGCGCACACTTGACACAAACTCGGCATGCGCAAAAAGCGTGCGCAGAAATGAGGAGAAAAATTGAGTTATGCAAAGCCCATCCACGGCATGTGGCCCATAGAACGATATGTTGACCTTCTGATGGGAGAGATCCCAAGGCTTACAGATGATGCGGAGGGATATGGACCCAGGGGCAGGGAATATATTGCGCACGTTTCTATTCCTGAGGCGGTTCAGACGACTTTTGAAGAACTGAAAGCCGTTTATGGAAATAAAACCAGGGAAGCAAATCCCCTTTATGCCTCCAAATAGACTCTGAGGATAGAAAGAAAAATGATAAATGCCATACAGGAACTTAGAAGAAAACTACATGAAATCCCGGAGCCATCCATGCAGGAGCATAAAACCAGGCAGCTTCTCATGGATTTTCTGCGCAGTCATACCGGACTGGAAATTGTAGACCGGGGCAGTTGGTTTTATGCTCACTATCAGGGAAGCGGCGCTTCTGATGGGATTGCCTTTCGGGCTGATTATGATGCCGTGGTCTGTAAGGACGGCTGCCCCAGACATATCTGCGGGCACGACGGGCATAGTGCCATCCTGGCAGGGCTTGCAATGGAGCTGGAAAAAGCTGCTCCTTCCCGGAACGTTTATCTGATCTTCCAGCCGGGAGAGGAAACAGGGCAGGGAGCGCTTATTTGCAGGGAACTGATCCGGGAATGCGGAATAAAGGAAATTTACGGACTTCATAATATTCCGGGATATGCACAAAATGAAGTCCTGTTGTTAGAGGAAACATTTGCATGCGCTTCCACGGGAATGGAGATCAGTATACAGGGAAGCCCTTCCCATGCAGCATATCCGGAGCAGGGGAAAAATCCGGCAGCTCTGATCGCAGGACTGATCAGCTATATGGATCTTTTGGTACAAAAACAGCACAAAGGGATCGTGCTTGGAACGGTAATCGGAATGGAAGCGGGAAGCGAGTCCTACGGGGTATCGGCGGACAGCGGGGTGCTGCGGCTGACGCTTCGGGCAGAATATCAGGAAGAATATGACAAACTGGTTCAAAAAATAGAAGAGTATGCCATGAGAAGGTCAAAGGAGCAGGGGATGCTTTGCAGGATCCGTCTGATCGAGCCGTTTCCGGCAACCATCAATGACCGAGCCTGTGTATCTAAGATCAGAAATGCAGCAGGATCGCTGGGACTAAAGGTAAAAAAGCCAGGGGAGCCTTTTCGCTGGTCAGAGGATTTCGGCTATTATCTGCAGGAGACAAAGGGAGCCTTCTTTGGCATTGGAACCGGAGAAACGCGTTCCGGTCTGCATACCGCAGAATATGAATTTAATGATGAGATTATGGAGACAGCCATAAAGATTTATAGGGAATTGATTAACGAGGGCGGTGCAAAAGGGGGAGAAAATGAAGGAAGCGGCAGCAGAAGGGGCAGATATCCTTCTTTTGCCGGAAGCGTTTATCACAGGGTATGAGCTGCCCATGAGCAACGAAGAAGCATTTCCAAAGGACAGTCCTTTTTTGGAGGAAATCTGTAACCGGGCGGCACAGCTGCAGATCGGTGTTGTGGCAACAGCGATCACAAGAGGACCTCAAAAGCCGCAGAACTCTGCGTTTGTGGTGGATAAAAGCGGCGCTGTCCTTATGAAATATTCCAAAGTGCATACCTGTGATTTTGCAGGGGAAGCCTGTCTGGAAAGCGGGATGGATTTTATGTGTGCGATTTTCATGGGATCAAGCCCCAACGGACAGAATGCAGGAAGTTCCTGTGCTTTTAGCCCCATCTGCTGGGACAAAATCCGAAGCTACCGGGAAAGAGAAATGCTGGGAAATACTTTTCGGAAGGTAAAGGCATATGGGCCTCTGCAAAGCAGTGAGGTTCAATATCCCTTTATCAGATAGAGAGATGCTATGATTTGGTGGATGATTGCAGCTTTATGTGCCTTTTTGTGAAAGGGCTGTGCGGCTTTGCCAATACGTTGGTGTTTACAACCATATTAAGCTTTGCAGATAACAATATCAATATCTCTCCGGTGGAACTGATCCTGGGGTATCCTACGAATGTGATCATGGCTTATAGGGAAAGAAGATCTATTCGGTGGAAGATCTGTCTCCCGCTGACTCTTCTTGTGATCGCAGGAAGCATTCCCGGGGCGTTGTTTTTAAAAAATGTGGACACAAACAGGATTAAGCTGCTTTTTGGCGGTGTAATCATAGTGATCGGACTGGAAATGCTTTTCCGGGAACTGCATACCCGAAAGAGAAAGCAGTCAAAGGGATTGCTTGTGATCATTGGTATTCTGTCCGGTCTGCTATGCGGCCTGTATGGCATTGGCGCACTGCTTGGCGCTTATTTAAGCAGGGTTACCAAGGACAGTAGTTCCTTTAAAGCAAATATCTGCGTGGTTTTTCTGGCAGAAAATACGATCCGGCTGGGAGTATATGGATGGTGTGGGATCATGAACGCTGACGCAGTCAGGCAGGCGGTGATCCTGATCCCGTTCATGCTGGCAGGGTTGGAACTTGGAATGCTAAGTGACCGCTTTTTAAGCGAAAAGGTGATCCGGAAACTGGTAATGATCATGCTGATCGCTTCAGGAATTGCGCTGATGATAAATAGTAGATAGTAATGAGCAAAGCCTATGCAGAAGGGAGCGGAAGGAACATGGGAATTACAATTAGAAAAGCAGTTAAGGCAGATCTTGATGGAATTGCCGAAATATACGAGCATATTCACACGGAAGAGGAAAGCGGACGGGCCTGCATCGGATGGATAAGAGGGGTTTATCCGGAGCGGCAGACGGCAGAGGCTGCACTGGACAGGGGGGATCTGTTTGTGGAGGAACTGGATGGCAGACTGGCAGGAACCGCTATTTTAAATCAGATCCAGGTGGATACCTACAGGGATGCCCCCTGGCAATATGATGCGCCCGATGATCAGATTATGGTGATGCACACCCTTGTGATCGATCCGTATGCTCCAAAGTGCGGGCTGGGGCGTGCCTTTGCAGCATATTATGAGAACTATGCACTGGAAAATGGATGTCCCTATCTTCGCATTGACACAAATGCTAAAAATACAAATGCACGCCGTTTTTATGAAAAGCTGGATTACAGGGAAATCGGAATTTTACCCTGCACCTTTAATGGGATAAAAGGGGTCGATCTGGTCTTGTTGGAAAAGAAGCTTACAGAAACTGTGCAAAAACCGAAGCGCCAATCACAGTCATAATACCCGCAACTACAATGGAAAGACTGCTGATGGCTCCTTCTACTTCTCCAAGCTCCATGGCTTTGGCAGTACCGATGGCGTGGGAAGCGCTTCCCAGCGCCACTCCTTTTGCAACCGGCTCCGTAATATGAAAAAGTTTCAGAACGGTTTCTCCGATCACATTGCCCAGCACACCGGTAATGATGATCACGGCAGCGGTAATGGAAACATACCCGCCAAGTTCTTCAGAAACATCAATGCCGATTGCAGTGGTAATGGACTTGGGCAACAGGGTGACGTATTCCTCACGTGTCAGTCCAAAAAGAAGTACCAGCGCAAGCACACACAAAAGGCTGGTAAGCACACCTGAAGCAATACCTGCAAGGATGGCTTTCCAATTTTTCCTAAGCACAGAAAGCTGGTCATAGAGAGGAATGGCCAGGGCAACGGTTGCAGGGGTAAGCAGATAACTCAGATATTTAGCCCCTTCGTTGTAGGTGTCATAATCAATATGAAAAAGCTTCAAAAAAGCAATGGTGATGAGAATGGAGATCAGAAGAGGATTAAAGATGCCAAGTCCAAAGCGCTTCTTTAAAAGGACGCCGATCCCATAAGAAAGCAGACTCACCACAACACCAAAAAAGACAGAGGTTTCTAAAAAAGCATTCATGATTTTGCACCTTCCTTTGCAGAGCCTTTCCCGGAACAGATCACTTTTTGCGTGATAAGGCCGGAAACACCCATAACAACCACAGTAGATAGAAGGATAATGACTATATACTGCAGAAAAGAGGGCTTTATGATCTCCCAGGCTTCCATCAAGCCCACGGCCGCAGGAATGAACATGACCGGCATGATCTCAATCAGGAAAATGCCCGTTTCCCGCACCTCATCTGCGCGAAACAGCTTAAAATGCAGACACAGCAACATGAGAAGGATACCGTAAATACTTGCCGGAACCGGCAGCGGGATCAGGTAATGGAATAATTCGCCCAAAAAGGAAATGCATAAAATAATTACAAATTGCTTTAAAAACTTCATAGAGGTTCATTGCTCCTATCGTTACAGAAATAGTAAACTTCCCCGGGAACTCAGCCAGTTGTTGCTTGGACATCTGCTGGGTAAGCTCAGCACCCGCTTTGTACAGCAACAGCTTAGCGGCGGTAACTGCGTGGAGGCTTGTCCGGGAAAATGCCAGCGATTATTTTAGCACTGCATAAATGGGTTGACAACTGTAATTATTGCCAAAAACATGGCAGGCAAAAGTGAAAATAAACACTATTTTGTGGAGTGAAAATTTTGAAGTCAAAATAAATGCTTTTCTTGCTCTTGACAAAACAGGGATGGTATAATAAAATATCATTTGTTGCAGGTGTTTCTTGCATCTATATGTGCGTTTAGCTCAGCTGGATAGAGCGTTTGGCTACGGACCAAAAGGTCGGGGGTTCGAATCCTCTAACGCACGCTTGCAAGTAAAGTCGAAATTCTTTTTTTTGAAAGGATTTCGGCTTTTTTCATGAAAAAAATGAGGGTTTAAAATTGTTTCATTTTGTTTCATTTATATTACTTCGAGATATTGTAATGTATCTATGTTATTATTATTAAACTTGATATAATCCATAGAGTGTTGTAAAGAGCCGCGTCCCATAATTTCTTGAATGTTTTTTAATGGCATAGGAATTCATTAAGAAGAATGCAGAAAAAAGACAAGCTCTGTATTTAAGACAGTCTATAATTCAATATAGATCGAAACTTCCGGTAATAGGTATGTAGAATAAGTCCATGGGGAAAGATATATCAACGAAAATACCTTTTTATATGGAAATGGCACTGCGTTTCTGATAGTATAAATATAGATTTATAAAGGAGATGATCGTATGAGTATAGCAGAACTTACATCAAAAATAGAGAAGCTTTCAGTGGAAGACTATAATATGGTAGTAATGCTAATTGACAGACTATCATCAAAACAAGAAGGCCTTGAGAGAAAGAGTGCAGACGAAATAGTTGCAGAGCTCACACAGTCAGCGGAAAGAAGTGAGGCAGGATTTACAAAGTCAGCACATAGCGTATCTTCAAAAATGAAGGAGAAATATGCAGTATAGGATAGAAATATCCGAGTTAGCGGAAAAACAATATGATAATATATTGAATTACTTGTTAAATGGGAAGAAAAATCCACAGGCTGTAAGTAATGTAATGGAGGATTTTGATTATACAGTAGGGCAGCTTAAAAGTAAGGCGGATGTTTTTGGATATTGCCGGGATGAGAGATTGAGGGCAATGGGATTTCGGAAATTGCATTTTAAATCTCATAGATATTTATTTGTTTATAGGATTCAGAGTGACAGGGTTATTATTGAAGGCATGTATCACGAGCTTCAGGATTATGAAAATGCTATTACATAGCAACATATGAAACACACTATAAAATTCCTTTCACTTTTGGAGGGATACATGTAGGGAGATTTACTCCCTAATGCACACCTGCAAGTAAAGTCGAAATTCTTTTTTTTGAAAGGATTTCGGCTTTTTCTGTATCTGGTGAATTTGCTTTTTAAAAGGAGGGAAAGATGTTACCAACAAGAGTAGAGGCAGAACGGCTGCTGCGGGAAGCCGAGGATTGTAATCCCGGTCCATGGGGAAATCACAGCCGTGTGGCGGCACATTGTGCAGAGAAGATCGCAGAAGCCTGTCCGGGACTTGGACTGGATGCAAAGAAGGCATACATACTTGGACTTTTGCATGATATTGGCAGGAAGTTCGGGGTCAGACATTTAGGGCACGTTTCGGATGGCTATCAATATATGATGTCACTTGGGTATGATGAAGTGGCAAAGATCTGCCTGACACATTCCTTTCATAATCAGACGCTGAAAGAGTATATTGGAAAGTTTGATACAACAGAGGAAGAACTGGGTTTGATTGAGACAAAACTTGCGGAGACTGTAATGGATGATTATGATAAACTGATCCAGCTTTGCGATTCTATAGCCGGAAGTGAAGGTGTATTGGATATGGAAGAGCGCATGGAGGATGTGAGAAGAAGATATGGTTCTTATCCCCAGGATAAAAGAGAGGCTAATATCAGATTAAAGGAATATTTTGAAGCGGAGATGGGAAGAGATCTTTATGAGGTTGTAGAAAAAGAAAGTTTTAGGCCGTAGTCCGGGCGTGAAAGGGTGTAATGCCCGGCTTTAGCCGGAAATGCCCACAGCTAGAAGCAGAGGAGGGCGCAGGCCGCAAGTCAGAGCGAAAATACCCATAGAGGAGGGTACAAAAGCCTGACTTGAACCGGAAACACCCATAGTCAGAAATCAAGAAGGGTGCCAGGCTACAAATCAGAGCGAAAATACCCACAGAGGAGGGTACAAAAGCCTGACTTGAACTGGAAATGCCCACAGCCAGAGGCAGAGGAGGGTGCAGGCCGCAAGTCAGAGCGAAAATACCCACAAAGGAGGGTACAAAAGCCTGACTTGAACTGGAAATGCCCACAGCCGGAAGCCAAGGAGGGCGCAGGTCGCAAGGTCGAGCCGAAAATACCCACAGAGGGGGGACAGACTGCGGGGCAGGAGAAAAAGGAATAGAAAAAACAAGCTGTTGCATGGGAGGAAAGAACAGGATGAAACAGAAAATCTTAGACGCTATGAAACGCTCAGTTGAGAGCGGAAGCTGCTCTGGAGCAAATGTGCTGGTATTAAAGGACGGGAAGGAGCAGGAATACTGCGAGTACGGATATCGGGATTTGGAAAAGCATGCTGCTATGAGCAGGGATACGATCTTCAGATTGTATTCTCAAACTAAGCCGATAACCGCAGCAGCTACCCTTGTACTTGCGGCGGACGGAAGAATTGATCTGGCTTCGCCGGTCGAGGATTATCTGCCGGAATTTATGGGAAGTTATGTAAACCGAAACGGCATCAGAAAAAAAGCAGAAAGAAAGATCACGGTAAGAGATCTGCTTAATATGACATCCGGGATCGCTTATCCTGATCTGACAACAGAAGGAGGCAGGCAAAGCGATAAGGTATTTGGTGAGCTGGGGCAGCGCCTTTATTCAGAAAATCCCATGAGCACCAGAGAATTTTCCAGAAAGATGGGGAAGATCGACCTTTGCTTTGAACCGGGAGAAAAATTCATGTATGGTGCGTCTGCGGATATTTTGGGGGCGCTGATTGAGACAGTAAGCGGAAAGAGCTTTGGAGAGTTTTTGCAGAAATCCCTTTTTGATCCCCTTGGAATGAAGGAAACGGGATTTTTTGTACCGGAACAGAAAAGAAACAGGCTTGCCAGAGTATATGAGGAAACAGAAAACGGCCTCGTGGAGGTAAAGACAGATCACTTGGGGCTGCGCTATGAACGGGACGTGGAGCCTGCCTTTGAATCAGGTGGAGCAGGACTTTGCTCTACTCTGGATGATTACAGCAAATTTGGGGAAATGCTGCTGGCAGAAGGAAATTATAGAGGAAAGAAGATCATGTCGGCGGCAGCCGTGCGGTTTATGACACATGGAGGCCTGACACCGGAGCAGATTCCCCAGCTTCAAAAGGGATGGGACTGGATGAGCGGTTATACCTATGGAAATTTAATGAGGGTCTGCCAGGAAGAAAGTCAGACATCTTTGTTTTCTTCAAAAGGAGAATACGGATGGGATGGCTGGCTTGGAACCTTCTTTTCCAATGAACCTGCCCATGGTATTACGCTAGTGTTTGGGGTTCAGCAGGTTGGCGTGGGGCGCACGGGAATTTTGATACGCCAGATCAAGAATATTGTCATGTCAGAGTTAACGTGAGCAAGATCAGCGTAAGCGGATAATATATGCTGAATTGACAAAACGAACATGGTCGAATAGGCAATCCATAGCTTTAATCAAAGAAAACCGGAAACGATGTATCGTTTCCGGTTTCTGCATAATAGTCAGCTTAGTGTCTACAGTCCAACGCCTACCAGATCATGCAGCCATACCTTTGCCAGATCAATCCAGATCTGGCATTCCTTTTGGATGCCGTAGCCGTCCTGATCCAGGGTCAGTTCATTTGCCAGCGCAAGGCCATGGCCTCCCGCAGGGAAAATATGAAGCTCAGTAGGCACATCTACGCGGCGCAGCGCCATGGCAAAGAGCAGGGAGTTCTCCACCGGAACAAGGTTGTCGGTAAAGGTATGCCACAAGAAGGCAGGGGGCGTATCAGAAGTGACTTGGGTTTCCAAGGAAAGCTTGCCAAATAGAGAATTTGATTTCAAATGCTCGTAGGAATCTCCCAAAAGAGCGGCAAAGGAATCCTGGTGTGCAAATTCGCCGGAAGAGATCACCGGGTAACTGAGGATCATTCCAGCAGGACGCAGCTTTTCGGGAGCAAGTCCGGTTTCTCCGCAAACAAGCTCTTCCCGATAAAAAAGGCTGTAGGAAGCTGCAAGATGTCCTCCGGCAGAACAGCCGGCAATTACAATGCGGTCACCCAGCACATTCCAGCTCTGGGCATTTTTCTGAATAATAGAAAATGCCAGGGCGGTTTCCTTTAGCTGCACGGGATAGACGGCCGGTGCAACAGAGTAGGTCAGTACGCCGGTGTGGTAACCCATGGCAGAAAACTGCAGAGCAAGAACCTCCCCCTCTCTGTCAGATACAAAGCGATAGCCGCCTCCGGGACAGATCAGGATAAAGGGGCGTTTTTTGATCTTCATGCTTGGACTGTCGTCCAGAATGTAGGTGGTGAGATGGGGATCTCCTACAGATCCCGTTGTGGATAGAGAAAAACGTTCTGTTTTCATAAAATGACCATGCCTTTCCGAAACGGCAGACTTTGAGCCATAGGCATAAAGCCGCCTGTGATATTCATAAGGAAATCCTTTTTTGTGCTATAAACCTATTGTACTCCTGAATGGATTTGTTTTCCAGAAAGAAAGTTGAATTCAATACAAAACCATGCTAAAGTAGTAATAATCAAAGAGAGGATAGAATGGATGAAAGCATTTTTTGCAGAATTTAAGAAGTTTATTGCAAGGGGAAACGTAATGGATATGGCAGTGGGCGTGATCATTGGAGGCGCTTTTACGGCAATCGTCACTTCTCTTGTGGATGATGTGATGATGCCTTTGCTGTCGTTGATCACGGGAGGTCTTGATTTCTCTTCCCTCTGTATCGTTCTTGGTGAGGGAGAAATGGCGGCCACTCTGAATTATGGCTCCTTTATTGCAGCCGTGATCAACTTCCTGCTCATTGCATTTGTTATATTTTTACTGATTAAGGGACTGAATAAATTATCAAGGAAAAAAGAAGCAGAACCGGCGCCGGCAGTGACAAAGATCTGCCCTTACTGCAGGGAGATCATTCAGATCGGGGCCAGCAGGTGTCCTCACTGTACATCAAAGCTGGAGGAAAACCAGTGCGAAAAGTGATGCTGATGCCAGCCAGGTCTATGGCCTGGAAATAAAATGTGTCTGCGGAATGGAGTGGAAAATTGAAAAATCTGGGGAAACAAAAAAGAGTTGCTGTATTTAATGACCTGACAGGCTACGGAAGATGTGGACTGACAGTGTCGCTGCCGATCATCTCACATATGAAGATGCAGTGCTGCGTTGTGCCGACTGCGATCCTGTCCAACCACACGGGATATAATGGTTTTTATTTTGAGGATTATACCAAAAACCTTACCGCTTATCTTTCCAGATGGGGACAGATGGAGCTTAGGTTCAATGCGGTTCTGACAGGTTTTATGGGATGTGAGCTGACCATTGACAGGGTAGAGGATTATATAAGGATATTCCGCAGAAGGGATTTCCTGCTTGTAGTCGATCCGGTTATGGGGGATAACGGAACGATCGCTACCACCTATACGGAAAAGATGTGCATGCAGATGAGAAGACTTGTGGCTAAGGCAGATATTATCACACCGAACCTTACGGAAGCATGCAAGCTGACGGATACACCCTACAAAAAGGGACAGCTCAGTGAGGATGAGCTTGCAGCCGTCATGAAAAGGCTGCAGGATCTTGGCCCCTCTAAGATTGTGATCACCGGAATAGAGCAGGATGATCAGGTGGCAAATTATTACTGGGAAAAGGGCGGGGAACCTGCCTTTATCAGAAACAAAAAGGTTGGAAAGCAGCGCTGCGGAACAGGGGATGTGTTTGCAGCCATCATCACAGCGGATGCCGTAAACGGAGTGGATTTTGCCACGTCGATCCAAAAGGCTGCAGATTTTATAGAAGCCTGCATGGCCCGCTCTGTGGAGCTGGAAATACCGGAAAAAAATGGAGTGTGCTTTGAAGAACTCATGGATGAACTGAAGGTGTAAAGAAGGTTTGAAGGCAGTATGAAAAAGTTTATTGATTGTGCATTTAAGATTATTTTCAGCCGGACGCTGATCATTATTGTAATGATTTTGTTGCAGATCATGGTTTTACTGGCAGGCTTTACCTGGCTTGGAAGATCCATGAGCTTTATCTGGGAGATCATGAATGTGCTGGGGGCGCTCCTGGTCATTCATATCATCAATAAGGATGAGCCTACAGAATTTAAGATGAGCTGGATCATCATCATCTGCCTGCTCCCTGTGCTCGGTGCGTTGATCTACCTTTTGGTAGTGGGCAACTTCGGAGGACTGGGACTGAAAAAACGTTTGCAGGAATGTGCCAGGGAAACGGAAGGACTGGTAGAAACCTCCAAGGAGACAGGACTTGCAATCACGCAAAGCTCCAAGCAGTTCCAGGGCTTTGCCCATTATATGGAACAGACGGCAGGCTTTCCTGTTTATCATAATTCCAAGGCAGTCTATTTCCCGAGCGGGGAGGAAAAGTTCCGGGATCTTCTGGAGGAACTGAAAAAGGCCGAGAAATTTATCTTTCTGGAATATTTTATTGTGGAACCCGGGATCATGTGGAATGCCATTTTGGATATCTTAAAGGAAAAGGTAAAGGAAGGCGTGGAGATCAGGGTGATGTACGATGGCATGTGCTCCATTCTGCTTTTGCCCTATGGATATCCGGAGGAGCTTAAGGGCTACGGTATCAAGGCCAAAATGTTTTCTCCCATCAGACCCTTTTTGTCCACCAGCCAGAATAACCGTGACCACCGCAAGATTTTGGTCATCGACGGAAAGGTGGCCTATACCGGCGGCGTGAACTTTGCCGATGAATATATTAATGAAAAGGAAAGATTTGGACACTGGAAGGATGTGGCAGTCCGGGTCAACGGAAGAGCGGTAAAGAGCTTTACGGTGATGTTCCTCCAGATGTGGAATGTTTACGAAAAGGAGCAGGAGGATTACAGCCGCTACTTAGATGGCATTGATTACAGCCAGGTGCCAAGGGGGGACGGCTTTATGATCCCATACGGGGATACCCCTACCAGACATGCGGAGGTGGCAAAGACTGTTTACGCATCCATCATCAGCAGCGCTACAAGTTATGTGCACATTATGACTCCTTATTTTATTGTGGACAGGGAGTTCTTTGACAACATGCGGTATGCAGCCCAGAAGGGAGTGGAGGTTTCCATGATCCTTCCCCACATCCCGGATAAAAAGGCGGTTTACTACATTGCAAGAACCTTTTATCCTCAGCTTCTGGAGGCGGGGATCAAGGTCTATGAGTATACCCCCGGCTTTGTCCATGCAAAGATTTTTACCGCAGATGATACAACGGCAGTGGTGGGAACGGTGAACCTGGATTACAGAAGCTTTTATCATCATTTTGAGTGTGGGGTATATTTCTATGAAAATTCAGTAGTGGAAAAGGTAGAAGAGGACTTCCAGAAAACCCTTGAAGACTGCCAGGAGGTTACCATGGAATATTACAAAAAGATCCCTATTTACCAGAAGATGATCGGAAAAATCTTTAAGTTCTTTGCACCGCTTATGTAAATGATATCATTTACGGGCGGCTCCGTAGAGGATTTCCTCTGCGGAGCCGCCCGCTTTTGTCTTATGAGCTCTGATGATCACATCAGAATATCAGGTTTCCTTTTAGGGATCAGCCCATGGTCACAACTACATCATAGTGTTCTTTGCTCTTTACATAAGGGATCACGCAGCCTTCAATGGAAGCGCCGTCAACGGTAATGCTCTTGATGCCCTTTTCTACCTTATCAGGATTTACAACCTTGATGTCATAGGTTCCCTCGCGGAACTTTCTGGTGATCCGGAAATCGCCGAAGTCCTTGGGAACACAAGGATTTACGCTAAGACCCTTGTGGGTAGGATAGATACCCAGGATGTACTGGGAAATATTAACGAAGGTCCATGCAGCAGTACCGGTAAGCCAGCTGTTCTTTGCTTCGCCGGGCAGGTAAGCGTCAGCGCCTGCAACCATCTGTGAGTAAACATAAGGTTCAGTCTTGTGGATCTCGCTGATGTCCTCTACATAAGCAGGACAGGTTTTCTGATAAACCTCGAAAGCGCGGTCGCCTCTGCCGATCACGGTCTCTGCAATAGAGATCCAGGGATTGTTGTGGCAGAAGATACCTGCATTCTCTTTGTAGCCGGGCGGATAAGAAGTGATTTCACCAAGCTCTAAGTGATACCTTGTGTAAGCAGGCTGAAGGATCATAACGCCGTACTTGGTATCCAGCTTTTCCTTAACGGAGTCAAGAGCCTTCTTGGCAAGTCCTTCTTCAACACCGATACCAGCCAGTACACAGAAGCCCTGGGGCTCAATGAAGATCTGGCCTTCCTCGCATTCCCTGGAACCAACCTTGTGGCTGTAAGCATCATAAGCGCGGACAAACCATTCGCCGTCCCAGCCGTCCTTCATAACAGCGGCTCTCATGATCTCTACTTCCTTGCGTGCCCTGTCAGCCTCGGCCTGATCGCCCATAAGCTCACAGAGCTGTGCGTATTCTTCGCCGTACTGTACGAACATACCGCCGATAAATACAGACTCTGCAACAGGTCCCTCGCTGGGGCCGAAGGTCTGGAAGGACTCGCCGGGATGCTCGGAGAAACAGTTCAGGTTCAGACAGTCATTCCAGTCAGCACGGCCGATCAAAGGAAGATTGTGAGGACCCTTGTGGTTTACAATATAGTCAAAGGAGCGCTTTAAATGCTCCATCAGAGGCTGTGCAACAGACTCGTCATTATCAAAAGGAACCATCTCTGTCAGAATGGAGGTATCTCCGGATTCTCTTACATAAGCGCTGGTACCAGCAATAAGCCAGAGAGGATCGTCATTAAAGCCGCTTCCGATGTCGGAATTTCCCTTTTTGGTAAGAGGCTGATACTGATGGTATGCGCTTCCGTCCTGGAACTGTGTGGAAGCAATATCAATAATTCTTTCTCTTGCACGGTCGGGGATCAGATGAACGAAGCCAAGCAGATCCTGACAGGAATCTCTAAAGCCCATGCCACGGCCGATACCGGACTCATAATAGGAAGCGGAACGTGACATGTTAAAGGTTACCATACACTGATACTGGTTCCAGATATTAACCATGCGGTCTACCTTATCATTGGAGGACTTGATGGAATACTTGGAAAGAAGATTGGTCCAGTATGTATTCAGTTCGGCAAAAGCCTTGTCAACATCAGCGTCTGTCTTATATCTGTCAAGCATTGCGTAAGCAGGCTTCTTATTAATAATACCGTAGGACTCCCACTTGTCATCCTCGGGGTTCTCGACATAGCCAAGCACGAAGATAAAGGACTTGGTTTCACCGGGAGCCAAGGATACCTTGAGCTGATGGGAAGCAATGGGAGACCAGCCGTGTGCTACAGAACCTGTGCAGGCGCCCTTTTCTACTGCCTCCGGATCATCAGCGCCTCTGTAGGCACCAAGGAAGGACTCTCTGTTTGTATCAAAGCCGGCAATATCAGCGTTGACAGAGTAGATACCGTAGTGGTTACGACGCTCTCTGTACTCGGTCTTGTGGAAAATGGTAGAGCCTACTACCTCAACCTCACCGGTACTGAAGTTTCTCTGGAAGTTCTTCATATCGTCATCTGCATTCCACAGACACCACTCTACATAGGAGAAAACAGAAAGCTCCTTTGTTTCGGCAGAACCGTTGGTGAGCTTAAGCTGCTGGATCTCGCAGGTGTCATTCATAGGAACGAATGCAAGGACGGAAGCCTTCACACCATTTTTGGAAGAGATAAAGCGGCTGTAGCCAATACCGTGGCGGCACTCATAAGAGTCAAGCTCTGTCTTGGTAGGCTGCCATCCGGGATTCCAAACGGTGTCTCCATCCTTAATATAGAAGTATTTACCATTTACGTCACCGGGAACGTCATTGTAACGATAACGGGTCAGACGAAGTAATTTTGCATCCTTATAAAAGGAATATCCACCGCTGGTATTGGAAATAAGACTGAAAAAGTCGTTACATCCAAGATAGTTGATCCAAGGAAGCGGTGTCTTGGGGGTGGTGATGACGTACTCGCGGTTCGCATCATCAAAATAACCAAATTTCATAGCTCCTTCTCCTTATTAAATATTTGATGAGTAAATTTTAAGAAAACGATTAAGTAATCCTACAAACCAAATTATACCTAAAACATATGCGGAGTGCAACAGAAATATTGTGCAATTTATATTATTTCACAGGGCATAAAAAGGCCTTGCCTGTTCAAAATTTTATAAAAATTAATTAAAACGTTTTTATTTAACTTATA
>ERZ779888.1678-NODE-1678-length-20898-cov-16.036607_pt1 | contig 20898 bp, 15 predicted proteins | sample MGYA00511245_ERZ779888 | MGnify/ENA primary metagenome ERZ779888 (study PRJEB29588, sample SAMEA2155255) | human gut metagenome | biome: human gut; feature: human-associated habitat; material: faeces | place: Denmark | collected 2008/2010 ...
AAATATTTCATAATATATAAATATTAAAAGGTTTTATAAAATGTAAGCTCCTAATATAGACACAAATATCTTTATAATTATTCTTACAAAAAGTTTTCTTCTTTGATATTATTATGTCTTACAAGACTATGTTCAAAATCACAAACATTAAAATGTATGTCATTTACACATCAATAACTTTCACCACCATAATATTTTCAGTTGTAATTATTTCGTAAACAATCATTATACAGACTTTTGTTACAGTACATCTGAAAATTATAATTCCAATTAGAATAAAATGAAATATTCTGTGAATTCTTCAAAATTTTATACTTTATAAGAATCCTTTTGCCAATTAAAAACTTTCATTTTTCCATATGTCAAAAATTTTAAATGCCATATTGAACTCCCGAAATCAGGCCTGAAAAATTTAAGGATAAGATACTAAAAAAAGACGTGGGAGTTTCTACTTCTCGCTTATCCCACGGTCATGCTCTCGCATTGCCTCTCTCTTAGGATAAGCAACGCAGTCAGCCCACGCCCAGATGATATTACACATATGGAAAGGACTTCAGATAAATCCCTTCCTTTTATAATACACCCTACGTGGACGCTTCCGTCGCCTTACCTTCGAAGAGAGTCCAAATTTGCGAGATTTGACCGTCGAAGATAACGTTCGTAAACGTCCTTTACCAGTAAATAACCCACAGCCCTCCAAAAAGGGCCAACTGAGTCAGTTGCAAATATAATTGTTTTTTTTATTATATCAAAGTATTTATAATGTTTTCCTTCTATTTTGGATTATTTCTTACATAGAATAAATATCATTTTAATAATTATTTCTTACATTAAATTATAGCTTTTACAGTATAAACATTAAAATCACAATATATAATCCAAACGTAAAACCATTATATTGCATATCTACAAAAGACAGGATAGTGCTTTACGAGCATTTGTAATAAGTTAATTAGCAATAACATTATTACCTATTAACGTGAGTTCAACAAATCGAATTCAAAACAAAGTCGGTTGGATGTCAATCATCCTTGTAACATTGATACACGAATTCTTTGAAAAAAGTATGTTGCTATTACACTTAATAGATTGAAAATAAAATTATCAAAGATACCATATATTAAACATAAGGTCGCTGTTCACAGAGCTAAAGAAAGTAATATTCAACTTTTGCTATGTTCTTAATTTCGTCATTGACCGTTTCTATAATAACTCGTTTTATGAGAATAATTATGTTTGAGAGTGATTACTGAATTTACAATTCATCGAACTCACGTTGCATTATAATTTACTCTAACACGAAAACGCCATAATACTACATTCCCAACATTTTCCTCTAAAAGCTTGCAACACCGGCAGTATAGTACAATCTAAAATTTTACGACTATCTTGCCTGACCGTTTCCACAATCATACACCTACGGTGTGACAGTCTGTTTATGACATAAGAAAATGAGGAAAAACATAACAAAAGTGAATTTTTGATTAATATTTATTAACTTTCACTTTTCTGAATTTATTTTATTATTTCATATATTTGTGTTTCAATTTAATACACATAAACACAAAATAATAACTACTTGACATATTTTTACCTCACAATTATAAACATTTAAAAACATCTCGTATGAAGAAATTATTATTCATTTTCATTGCTCTCATAGGATGTTTTGTCACGCTCGAGGCGCAAGTGCCCTACCAACGCGCCACCGGTACGCAGACAAAGAACCTGAGACAACTGAACCGTGAACAACACTTTGCGAAGAGCAAGAAGTCAGAAAAAAGCCGTGCCGGCGCCAAGTATGCGGGCGAAGTGCCCGACAATGCCATCGAGGTGCCGTTCTCACACGACCTGGGGAAAAACAGCGATGCGGTTGACATTGTGAAACAATACACTTTCATAGATGCCAACAACGACGACAGAAGCTGGCAGATAGCAAAAGTAAATAACTACAGCGCGTGCATGCCACCAAAGGCTGAAGGCGTGGAGGCAAGCGACGACTGGATGATATCTGTGCCTGTGCACATGACTCCGGGCGACTATGTCGTGGCTTTCGACCTCGGATACATGGGCAGCGGAGCGACCGGCGTGAATGTGGAAGTGAAGCTGGGAACAGCTCCGACAGTGGAAGGAATGACCAAGGAAATCGTAGCTCCTACTTTTTTCACTACAAAAGACCATACAACTTATGAATACAACTGCAATATAACGGAAGAAGGATATTATTATATAGGTGTGCACAATCTCACCACAAAAGAAATGAACGGCACTGTGAAGCTCTTCAATCTGAGCGTGAGAAGCGGCAGCGTTGAGCCTGTCATTCCGGTGGATCCGCCCGCAGCAGGCGAACTGACATGGGTGCTCGCTCCAAAAGGTGAGCTGAAGGCCGACCTTACCTATACCGCTCCTACAAAGACAAAATCGGGAGCCGACCTCACGGAGATAACCAAGGTGGAGATAACATCGCGCTGGGGCGTTGACAAATTCACCTATGAGAACGTGAAACCGGGTGAGGTGATTGAGATAAAAGACGTGGAAATGTACGCCGGATACAACAACCGCTTCACCGCAGTGGCATACGTCGGAGAGACAGCCGGCGAGGAACTGGAATACACCGACATATACTGCGGACCGGACGCGCCGCTTGCTCCGCAGAACGTGAAGCTCGTGGTGAGCGACGATTTCAAGTCGGCTGTGCTCTCATGGGATCCTGTCGGCGAGACAGGTATGAACGGCGGATATGTGGATCCTACACAAGTGACATACTACATATTCGATGCCTTCGGCTCATACTACGATCCTGCCATAGCAACCACCACCGAGACATCCATCAAAATAGACTATCCGGACCTCAAGGGTCAGGACTTCGTGGCTTATCAGGTGACTGCCGGATATGAAGACAACTACTCCGACTACACCAACTCTTCGATTGTCACAATTGGCGAACCCGACAAAGCGCCTTACGGCGAATCGTTCGCTAACGGCATATACGACAATGTATGGCTCGTAGATCCTCAGTCTGACTACAGCAACCAGATGATGGGAACTGTTGACGATGATTATTTCGCGTCGCTCATCGACCCCACCGACCCTGAAGCACCCGCTCCGCTCACATCGCAGGACGGCGACAACGGATTCTTCTACTGGCTGCCTTACGAGAAAGATGTGATGTACGGAATGATATCAACACGCGTCGATATATCAGCCACAGCCAACCCTGCACTCGAGTTCTGGTATCAGGGACAGGGCAGCGCCATCGACGTGCTTGTGTCAAAAGACAACGATCCTCTTGAGGTTGTGAAGACCATCGACCTGAAAGAGACGCCTACCACAGACGGATGGACTCTGGCTTCTGTGCCGCTCAACGCTTACAAGGACTCCAAGGCCATTCAGTTTGAGCTGCGTCTGCGCGCCATCCACAACGACGACAACAACACATGGAGCGTGCCAATAGACAACATACGCATACGCGACGTTGTTGACAAGGATCTGCGCCTCGTTTCAATAGATGCTCCTGAAAGCGTGAAAGTAGGCGAGAAAATGACTCTGAAGGCACGCATAGAGAACATAGGCAACGACATAACAGCAGGAACAGTGGAATGGACTGTGAACGGCAAGAAGGTGGGAACATCCGAAATACCGGCTATGAATACCAACGCTTTTGCCGACGTAGAGTTCGAGTATGACGTACCTATAAACTCTTCGGAGTCGCTCCAGGTGAAAGCCGCAACCGTACTCGAAGGCGACGGATGCGAAACCAACAACGCAGCGGAGAAGACAGTCAGCGTGAAGCTGAACGACTATCCAACAGTGACCGACCTCACATACGCTCTGTCTGAATCAGGTTCTACCGTAAACCTCTCATGGTCGGTACCGTCGCTCGATGGACTCACCGACGCAAAGACCGTGAACGAGGACTTCGAGAACCCCGACTACACACCTATGTCTATCACGGGAGCAGGCAAATGGACCGTTTACGACGGCGACAAACTTGACACATACAACATATTCCGCGAGACAAACAACCCGTATCAGACACAGCCTATGGCGTTCCAGCTGTTCAACCGCACCGTAGCCGGAGTACCTGACATGTACTGGGCCGACGCTCAACCGCACAGCGGAGAGACATTTATGATGGCTCCGAGCTGCTCATACGATTACAACGACAACTGGCTCATCTCTCCTGAACTCTCCGGCAACGCACAGACAGTGTCGTTTTGGGCAAAGAGCTGCATGATAACATGGGGTGAGACATTCGAAGTGCTTTACTCTACCACAGGCAACAACCCTGAAGACTTCACACAGACTGTCGATGTGGAGAACTTCCCGGCAGACGGAATCATACCTGAAACATGGACCGAATATAAGGTCGCTCTACCCGAAGGCGCAAAGCATTTCGCTATACGTCACAGAACATACGACACACTCGCGCTGCTGATAGACGACGTAACATTCGAAAGCGCGCCCGATGTTCCTGAAGACATAGCACTCGTCGGCTACCACGTATTCCGCGACGGCGTGCAACTGACCGGCGAACCTGTCATCGAGACAACCTACAGCGACACTCCTCTGGCAGGAAGCAACGCAACCGACGGACAGGAATTCACATACACCGTCGTACCGGTTTACAACTACGGTCCAGCTCCTGTGAGCAACGCCGTGACAGTATCTGTAAGTACCGGCATAAGCAACATAGACAGCGACGAAAGCGCAGCCAAGAGCACATACTACAACATCAACGGTATGAGAGTGAACGAAAGCGACCTCACTCCAGGCATATACGTGAAAGTGACAAACGGACAATCTAAGAAGATCGTTGTGAAATAACATAATGACATCACAATAATTGTCCTACCGGATATGTTTAAGCGGGATATTGTCTTAAAGACAGTGTCCCGCTTATTCTATGTTTAACTGATAGATTGCGGTGCCTTCTCGTTCGCAGAATAAAACTTATCCTATATAAAACTGAACTTTCCCAACCGCCATTTAAACCAAGTCTGTCATTTTATATCCAAATAAATTCTTATTATTGCCGGACTTTTATTCTGCAATCTTTGTCTAAAACACGACACGCTACGCATATACACAATTACGAATATTAGAACGGAACAAATACGGAATAAATTTTATAAACAATTAAAACCACATATAATAAACGTCTTCCGTTTAATAACCCTATACCCACCCCACGCTAAAACGCAATCAGCAGCTTTTTCCTTTTGCCCAGCACACATGTTCATGGACAGCGGAGAGCATAAATATAATTTTAAAATTTTTATACTTATTATCTTTTATTCTGATATTTATACATACTTTTGCATCATATATACAATTAAAAAGCATACGCACATCGTATCATAGAAAAAACATAGAACACAACAGACTTTTATTATGAAAAAAGGTACCGGAAAATACACCCCTGCACTTATTCTTTATTTATTAATGGCCGGAACAGCCGTTCATGCTGAGACTCAGACCGGAACGTCGGCGATGCCACATGGCACAGAAGAAGGCACGGAGTTATGCGGACAATCCATGCCAGCCACAACACCAGGAGCGGCAGAGAAAGCCGCCGTTTACACCATAAACCGCTACACCCAGCCCGGACTGTCGCTCTCGCCGCAGTTTTACGGTGAGAATATGATATCGGTTGAGCCCGAATATCAGCACCACACCATTTATGCAAACCTAAACTACGGACGCATCATAAGCACGGTTTACATGGTCGAAGGTGCCTCGGGCAATCCCAAGAACGGATTTTCATGGCAGCTGGGTTACGAATGGACGGCCAAGGCAGGAATCGGAGCAGGACTCATGTATAACGGTTTCAAGTCGTCGTTCTACATGTACGACATTAAATGCAACGTGAACCTGACGTACATCGCGCCGCAGATTGTCTATAAAAAATACTACGACACATGGGCTTTCGAGGCAAAGGCAGGAGTAGGATATTTCAATTATAAAGAATCGGCAACAGGTGTGTCGGGCTCGATGTCGGGCCTGGGATACAATCTGCATTTGGGTATCGAATATCTGGTGGCCGAACATGTGGGCATCGGCGCGTCGATAGGATACATCGAAGGTTCGCTGCCCGAACAGAGAGAAGCCACCGAGCACAACAAACGCACGGGAATGTCAACGCTCAACATAGGCGCCGGCGTAAGATTCCACTTCTGATTACGCACCGAAGACACGCACGTGCGGCACTTACTGGCGCACTTATCCACAAATTCATAAACAATAAACAAAAATGTTAGGAACATTTATTTTCATAGAATTCATAATAATTCTTGTATTCATTGCCGTTATCGTGATGCAGATAATCCTGTTTTTCAAGATATGGAAAATGACCGACGATGTGGCCGAACTGAAGAATTTCCTGTTAATGAGATTCTCAAAACACGGCCGGACAAACGCGGCATCAGCATCCACAAGATACAGACTGGCGACATACAAGCCCAAAAACCTGAAAGTGATTGTCATGGAGAAGGAGGGCGAACACGTGTATAAATGTATGTCGGTTGACGGAAAGAGCCTTTACTACTTCAACGAGGAGAACCTGCAATATGAGGATAACGGCGACAATGAACCAGCACCGGAAACTGAAAACAAAGGCAACGTGAAGACACCGTCTGACGACAACGCAAACGAACCGCAGCCCTGATGCTTGCGTTCACATAACAATAATAAAAGCCGAAAAAACATTTCCACGCTTATTATTTAATAATTGTGGAAAAACAGAAAAAAGGGATTGGCCCAACAGCCACATCCCTTTATTTTTTAGTTATGACGCCCTCACGCTTCCGCATAATGCTTTCACACCATATATGAAGCATCATTACCTTCATCCTTAAAACCCTATCACACGATGATTTCCGCCCCATCCATGCAATAATCCAAGCGTAACGGCATTTCAGTCTGTCTGATAACTATATCTCATTCCGTACCTATCCATAACGTAACAGCCGCCCCACACTCTTATAATGCGGCATACTGCCCGCCCTACAATACAGCATTATTCCCCGTAACACTAACCATCCGTTCCTATTATACAGCCCGCCGATCCCCATACACATACTAACAACTTTATCAACACCTGAAGAATAAAAGTCAAACATACCAGTATCTTGCCGTAACAATGTTTTCCCGCACCATATATATTCTTGATTTACAACATATTATACAAGTATTCCAAACCTTTTATAAACATATAAAATAACAATGTTTTCACTTATACCTTATGGGTTATCAACACTTTTCCCATTATGAGAAAACGCCATATTTTATCCCTTTTCCACGGTCTGCCGTATCCTTTTCCCCAGCCTTTCCGACAGTAAACCGCCGTACTTCATCCCCATATAATCCATAAATGGCCTGAAAACGCCCTAAATACGCCTTTAAAAGCACATATAATGCACCCGGAAAGCATAATCCACATATATGAAAAGCAAGCGCAACATATATAAAAAGCACGACAAGCACATTCCCAACCCATAAATAACACATTCCGATGACCGCAGAACCCCATAACGATAATCCCCCGATTCTCCACAAAACACCCCTTCAACCATATTCAAAACCGGCGGAAAACCCTAAACAACACCTTTCCACCCATACTTCAACAATAACTGTATAAAACCCGTTGAAAAGTGTTGATAACCATGTGGAAAAGCATACTAATAACTCCATAGATATCAACAGCCGAAACTGCACCGTCCCGTAATTGTGGATATACGCACAGTTATTAATTTTTTTTCCATAAGTTTTCCATAATTATTTACCCTAAAAATTTATAAACTTATTAACTTTGCACAATGTAACACAATTTGTTGATAAACGACATATATTGCTGAAAGTCAGCAAATACTTATTAAGAAAAGCCGTTGATAATGCGTGGCTCTAATGTTGACATCAAAATATGCAAGTAAAACACAGAAAAGTTCTGAACATATAAACGGCATATCATCATAATCATATTTTTTATTTTTAAAATAAGAAATAAATATATAATGATATATGATTGTGGAGAATGAGGGATAACATGAGCCGAAAGGATAACGTGCTGAAGCAAAGGTAACAATGTAAATAGGTAAAACTAAATATTTATGGTGAAAAACGAATGGATTGAAAAAGGCTATGCCGACGAACCGGTGGAGGAAGGCATTGACCTGAAAAAAGAAATAAGACGACTGTGCAAGGAGAAGAACGCCGTGCTGCTCGCCCATTATTACACTCCGGGCGAGGTGCAGGAGTGTGCCGACTTCATAGGCGACTCGCTCGCACTGGCACGTCAGGCTGCCAAGACCGACGCTGACATAATAGTAATGTGCGGCGTGCACTTCATGGCTGAGACCTGCAAACTGCTCAGTCCGGAGAAGAAAGTGCTCACGCCCGACCTTAATGCAGGATGCTCGCTGGCCGACTCTTGCAAGGCCGAAGACCTGAAGAAGTTCAAGGAGGAGCACCCGGGCTACAAGGTGGTGAGCTATGTCAACACCACCGCTGCCGTGAAAGCGCTGACCGATGTGGTGGTGACGAGCGGCAACGCAAAGAAGGTTGTGGACTCGTTTCCGAAGGATGAGAAACTCATATTCGGTCCTGACTACAATCTCGGATCTTACATCAACTCTGTCACCGGACGCGACATGCTGCTCTGGAACGGCGGATGCCACGTGCACGAGAAGTTCTCGGTGGCCGAGATAGTGAAGCTCAAGAAGGAGCATCCGGGCGCTGTCGTGATGGCGCACCTGGAGTGCAAGGGTCCTGTACTGGCCATAGCCGACGTGAAGGGCTCAACGGCCGTGATGCTGAAATACGCAATGGAGCACGACGACAAGGAGTACATAGTAGCCACGGAGGCAGGCATACTGCACGAGTTGCAGCGCAGTTGTCCGGATAAGAAGTTCTATCCCGTTCCGCCGGAGGTGAGCGAGGGCTCCGTGGGATGCTCGTGCAACGAGTGCGAGTTCATGAAGTTGAACACCCTGCGCAAGATATACAACACTCTGAAATATGAGTGGCCGGAGGTGAATGTAGATGCCGACATAGCGCGCGAGGCCGTTAAGCCGATAGAGCGCATGCTGGAGTTGAGCTGAAAATAAATATGGTCGTACGTATGGTTTTTCCATTTATATATAGTTATTTTATGGTGGATAAATTATACGTACGATTTTATAACCTTTTGAATATAATATTCTTATACCATTTAAGAGCACTTCAAGTAAGCTGCATTTATTGAAACGCTTTTTCAAGCAAAATGGTATTATCTTCAATTCTGTGCGGAATAGGTGTTTTGCAGGTAAAAATTCACCATCGGTCTTGGCCGTGTATTTATTATTGAATAACATGACAAAAGATTTTTTCAATCCTTTAAAGAAACCGTTTACTAAAGATCCGTTTCTCCTGCTTCTGATGTACTGACGGGCATCGTGATAATAGGAATAGCGTATTATTGTGAATCCATATTGCTTATAGTGTTGCTTTCTCTGTTTGTATTCATTGCGTCAGTTCTTATTTATTGTTTTTGCAAAAAACAGTAGTTGTAAGAATTGTCATAAGAAGAAATAATTGAAAACAATATGGAATAACAAATTTAAAGTATAGAATAATACATTTAATATGTCATCAATGCTTCTTCGATTTTACGGGGAAGCTTTTTTTGTGTTGTAATAAAGGCTATTTTGAGTGCTAAAAAAGCCTGTTTTGGGTGGTGAAATAGTCTGTTTCGCAAGCTAATAAAGCCCGTTCTGTAAGATGAAATGGTATTTTTTGCAAGCTGTATGTCAAGAAAAGGCGGATTGAAAGAGAATTTACAGCGTTCGGAAACTGTTGTCGGGAGTTTTTGACGGCAAAAAAGCAGAAATGGGGACTGGCGGAAGTAGGATATTCAAAAAAATTCGGTCATTTAACAATATTTAGTTGCGAATAATTTGTAGATGCGAAATTTTCGCATTAAATTTGCGAATGAAAACAAATAAGTGATGGAAACAATAGAAAATATAAAGCAGGCAGGACTGAGAATGACACCGCAGCGCAAGACTGTTTATGAAGCGATGATGGAGCTGCGTCATGCGGGCATAGACGAGATAATAAAGAAAGTGCAATCGATGGACAGCGAGATGACGGTTTCAACAATATATCGTATACTCGACTCTTTCTGTGCGGCCAACCTGCTGTCGCTCGTATTCAATCCTGACATAGGCAAGAGCTATTATGACATCACGGTGAAGGAACACCACCATGTGTTCAAGGGCCAGAAGATAATGGACTATATGGACGACGGACTGACGGCTCTTATAAGACAGTATCTGAAAGAAAAAAATTTCGCACCAGAAGATATCGAAAAGGTACAGGTGCAGATAATAATGAATGAATCAAAATCTAACCCCTAAAATTTAAAAGAAATGAGAAGTATCACAACATTTGATTTGCAGTACGCACATAGATTTTATGGCTTCCAGGGCGAAGCGCAGTATCTTCACGGTCATACAGGAACTCTGACCATCGAAGTGGAGGACACAGTGGAGAAAGGTGTCAACATGGTTTATCCGTGCAACGAGATACAGAAGGTGGCATGGGACGTGCTGAAGAATTTCGACCATTCGCTGATACTCCGCGAGGACGATCCGCTGTTGCCGGCAGTGCTCGACGTGTACGAGAAGCAGGGCATACGCAACGGTCATCCGCAGAACAAGATGAAGGGCGAGGCCTTCAAGACAGAGTTGGCTACGGCTTATCCGGATGCACGTCTGGTGGTTACTAAGGAGACAATGACCGTCGAGGGCATGATAAAGATTGTCTACGATCTGCTCAAAGACAAACTGAACATTGCCAAGATAACATTCACGAGCGGAGTAAATGCTGGTTCGGCCGAGTTCGATACGAAGAACAACATCGACCGCTGTCCTCTCTGTGGCGTTGCCCTCAACGAAGAAGGTGTTTGCCCGAAGTGTGGCTACAGAAAGAATTGATGCGCGTATTATGAAACAGTGGCGGTAAAGCCGCTGACCGCAGAAGTATGATTGAAGAACGGACGGAAAGTTGCAGGATGGCTTTCCGTCTGTTTTTTGTTTGTATATAATAAATGTGGATGATGTGGAAAATATTTAAAAACTTGGTTTTCCTTATTGCTTTTGCACTCACCTTTCGCTATCTTTGCATAAGATAGGATTCGGTTCGGCAAAGCCAAATCCGGAAAACAAATGTTTTTCCTCTTGGTCTCTGCGCTCACCTTTCGCTATCTTTGCAAAATATACGGATGATGTCATACTTGTGAGAGTATGGCTGATTGCTTCCTGAATCTGTTAATAAACTACCTGATTTCTCATAAAAGTAACATCTGAAGGTGTTTTACTTATATAGATGACTGTATTGTTTCAAAGGATTATCCATCATCAAAATAATTCACGATCATGAGAAAATTTATACTTTGTATGTTTCTTACGGTTTCATGTGCTGTGGTAGCCATGGCGGATGAAAAAACAGACCTAGTGAGATATGTGAATACTCTCCAAGGAACAAATTCCAATTTCACCATAACCCACGGCAATACATATCCTTCCGTGACGCTTCCCTTTGGTATGCACTCATGGTCGGCACAGACCGGAGTTAACGGCGACGGATGGAAGTATCAGTATGACAGAGATTCCATACGCGCGTTCCAGCAGGCCCATCAGTGCAGCTCCTGGACCAACGACTATTTTGTTTACAGTCTTATGCCGGTGTCGGGCACACTGAAGGTTGACCAGTATGGGAGAGCTGCAAGGTTCAGTCACAAGAACGAGACGGCGAAACCTCATTATTACAGTGTGCTTTTCGACAACGGAACAAAAGCCGAGATATCTCCTGTGGAAAGAGGTGCCCATCTGCGTTTCTCATTCCCCAAGGACGAGAAGGCTTTTGTGGTGCTCGACGGTTATACGGGCATGTCTTCAGTGAACATCGATCCCAAGGCGCGCAGAATAACCGGATACGTGAGAAACGGCCGCCTGCTCCACCCCGGCTCACGCAATTATTTCGTAATAGAATTCGACAAACCGTTTGTCTCTTTCGGCACATGGGACAACACCACGGGAGAGATTTTCTCCGGAAGACTGTCTGACGAAGGCAAGGGTAAGGGCGCTTATATAGAATTTGCGAAAGGCACAAGGGTGCAGATAAAGACTGCATCGTCGTATATAAGTCCTGCATAGGCCGACCTGAATCTCACAAGAGAGCTTTCAGGATTCAAGTCGTTCGACCAGACAAAGCAGGCGGCATGGAGAATATGGAACAAACATCTGTCGCGCATTCTGGTGGAGGACGACAACGAGGACAACAAGGCCACATTCTATTCGTGCTTCTTCAGAGCAAGCATATTCTCCAGAAAGTATTATGAGCTCGATGCCGAAGGCAAACCTTATTACAGAAGTCCTAACGACAACAAGATATATTCGGGTTACTATTACACGGACACGGGCTTCTGGGACACGTTCAGGGCGCAGTTCCCTTTGACCTGTATACTCCATCCTACTATGCAGGGACGCTACATGAACGCCATGCTCGACTGTCAGAAACAGTTCGGGTGGCTGCCCTCATGGTCGTTCCCCTTCGAACAGGGAGGAATGATAGGCAACCACGCCATATCACTCTTTGCCGATGCATGGGCCAAAGGTCTGCGCACGTTCAAGCCGGAGGACGTTCTGAAAGCTTATCTCCACGAAGTGACAAACGACGGTCCGAGCAATCCTGCCAACGGCAGAAAGGGCTGGAAAGAATATTTCACGTTGGGCTACATTCCTTATCCTGATGTGAGAGAAGCCACGGCAAAGACTCTGGAATACACCTATGACGACTGGTGCGCATACGAACTGGCAAGAGTTACGGGAAACAGTTATTACGAGGAAATATTCAAAAAACAGATATATAATTATAAAAACGTGTTCGATGCTTCCACCGGATTCATGAGAGGACGCCATAAGGACGGCACATGGGTTGAGAATTTCGATCCGGCCGAATGGGGCGGTCCGTTCACCGAGGGTTGCGCATGGCATTACCTGTGGTCGGTGTTCCACGATCCGGCAGGTCTGGTATCGCTCCTCGGAGGCGACAAGGCCTTCGTTGCCAAGATGGACTCCGTATTCACCGTTTCCAACGAGTTTAAGGTCGGCACATACGGTTTTGCCATACATGAGATGACAGAGATGAAGGTGGCAAACATGGGACAGTATGCCCACGGCAACCAGCCAATACAACACATGGTGTATCTGTACAACTACGCAGGCGCTCCATGGAAGTCGCAGCAGAAGGCCAGAGAGGTGATGACACGTCTTTACAATTCTACAGAAAACGGTTATCCGGGCGATGAAGACCAAGGACAGACTTCGTCGTGGTATGTGCTGAGCGCGCTCGGATTCTATAGCGTATGTCCCGGAACCGACCAGTATGTTCTGGGAAGTCCTCTTTTCAAGAAGGTTACAGTGACGATGGAAGACGGTCGGAAATTCGTCATAGAGGCAGAAGGTAACAGCAAGGATGCCGTATATATACAGGAAGCTGTGTTGAACGGAAAGCCTCACACAAGAAACTATCTGACGTATAAGGAGATTGTGGACGGCGGAGTGTTCCGTCTCAAGATGTCCGACAAACCTAATACATCAAGAGGTACGGACATATCGGACAGGCCTTATTCTGTTTCGACAGCGGATAAATGATGAAAAAAAAGACGGAAAGCCATACTGTGACTTTCCGTCTTTTTATTAATGTTTTTGTGAATATCAGATGTTATTGAACTGTTCCACCAGTTCGCGACAGTTTTTCACGTGTTTTCTGTACCTCAGCCACGCAATGACGCATGCTAAGGCGGTGAATGTCATGCCTGACACTACGATGAAATGTGCTGTGTCCGGATTGTCCGCTCGGGCATACATCCGTGTGAAGATGTAGGCAATCATGACAACCGACGGAAGAAGAGCTGCCTGCAACATACGGTTGTAGAATCTGCGGTAGCCTGCAATCTTTTCCGTGACCGTCCGCACATCGTCGTTCAGCAGATTGTCCATGCCCAGCTTGCGGTTCATCCATACAGTGGCAAACAGGTCGGCCGCAGCCCACAACGACACCAGTATGCCGAACAGTATGGGCCAATCTGTGATAATGCAAATCATTATAACTACCGGTACTGTCGTGATGTCGAGCATCATTCTGTATCTTATTTCACGGTTTACGGCTCCTGCCGGCTGCTTGCGCATCGCCCTGAAAACCCTTTCGTTCAGCTTATGCCGCACTTCCATTTCTTCCTTAAAGACCTCATAGTCTTTTCTCAGTGCCTGAAGTTCTTTTTCAATATTCTTTTCCATACGACTTTTTTTACTTGTTAGACATTTTCTTTAGCAGCTCCTTAATGCGTACCAGTTTGAACGACACATTCTTGACTGATATTCCCAGTATGGCGCCAATCTCGTCGTAGCTCAGGCCTTCAAGCCACAACAGGATGACACTTCTGTCTACCAGTCCCAACGCATTGATTCGCTTATAGAGTTGTTTCACCTGCAGGTTCTTTTCCATTTTGTGGTCCGAGTCTGTGCTGATGCCCAAGTCCAGCCGTTCGCGTTCATGCTTCTTGCGGTTGCTGAAGTTGATGCAATAGTTCAGACTTACCCTGTAAATCCATGTTCTTATATCGCTTTTCCCTTCAAAAGCATCGAAGCCTTTCCACAGACGTATCAGTATTTCCTGATAAAGATCGTCCACCTCGTCCGTATTGTTCGAGAACATATAGCAGACCGTGTATATCGTGCGTTCGTGCTTTTGAATGATAGCAGTAAACTGTTCTTCTTTCGTGTTCATCATTTACTTTTTACACATTAGACCACCAAGTGTGGTAAAAACTATACGGGTGTGGCATATTTTTATTTCGTAGAAGTCGTATGTGTGTCCATTCCTTTTGTTTTCCGCTGTGGTTAAACAGAATGAAATAAACTCTATCATTGATTGTAAGGCAATATATTTCTTTCTTTTATATCTTTTATATACATTTAGAACATCATTATTTATTGTTTTTTGATAAGAAATTAATTATTAATATTGTCCCTTTTCAATGTCTGGTGACTTATCCATTTTAAATGGAGAATATTGATTAAAATAGTTTATATTAGTGTCAGTTAATGTGAATAGAAAAAATCTCGTTAATAGAAATAAGTCTGTTCATCGGAGCATAAAAGTATTTATATGTTTTGCGTTTATTGTTATTTTCTATTTTGAGAGAAATATATCCATTCCAAAAAGCAACAGATTGTGATTTATATCCAGGGTCAAGTGTCAGTAATGCTATAACTGTATTGGTTTTATCGTCAATGACATATCCTACGATAACGATCCAATGAGCTCCACCGCTAAATGATATACCCAACATAGATGGTGTGTTCTCATCAACCATTTTTTTCGCATATGCTATTATGTCTTCATCATTTTCCGGTTCTTCATAATACACCATACTTTTATATGTGTCGAGTATTTCTTCACATTCTTCAAGCTCAAGACCATTACGATAAAGTCCTTTGCTATCCAGTTTTTTTATCATTCTTCCTTCCAAAGTTCGCCAGTCAATCTTGGAATCATCTTTTGAAAGACTTTCTTCAGAATTAAAAACTCCAAGAATATTAAGACACATGGCAATGCTGTAAGCCCCGCATGCTCCATCAAGATCTCCTTGGCGATAGTGCGCATTATAATATGTACGACCGTTTTTCGATTTACTTGACAATGTCAGTGTTTCTTTGTCAATGAAGGGATTATACCTTTTTACAAGTTTTAATTTGTCTATTACTTTTATTGTTGTCATATTTTTTATAATTAAAGTTATTCATTGTCGTTCAACTGAATGTGTCTGAATGTGAAATGTATTCTTCTTTCGTATTGACTTTCCTTCAGTTTGTCCATAAACTGTATATACTCCTTTATAGCTTCGGTTTGTGGTTGTATGCTTTTTACAAAGGTTTCATAATTGTCCCAGCTCCCCCAGACGTATCTGGCAAATTCGGATATGCCATACATCTTTTCATCATTTGGACGGTCGAAAGATATAAGGTCAATAATAAGTTCTGTTTTATGTCTGTCTACATATTTAAGGAATAAATAGTTTATTTCCTGAACTCTTTCTTTTGTATTGCTGTTGGATATCAGGTATCCTTCGTTTTCCAATTCAGAATAGTCTTTTATATTCAGTGCTTCCCAATAATATTTATAAATATCATGGAGTTTCACGTCTTCGGCTATTGCTTTTTTGTAATGTTTAAATCTTATATCTCTTAGTTCTCTTTTCTTCAAAAAATAGTTTTTATTTTTATTTTCGTATGAATATAAGAAAGATGAAACAAATCTTGACGGACTGTTTTCCATCATTGTATCTTTAATAAAAGTTCTAAATGTTATTATGTTGTCGAAAAATTTTTTATCATTGATTTTAGAAATCAAATTATATTCGTTTATGAAATTCTCAGGAACGAAGTTTCCCATATAAAACATAAGGCGTATGAGTTTTCTGTACTCAATCTGATTTTTAGGTTCATAATACTCAAGTTGTCTTGTCAGTGATTTGGCTTTTGAATCTAATACAGGATTGATTTTTCTAATAATTTCGTTGTAATCCATATTCCACAACGAGTTGAATTCTTCTGCCGGATAGTCTTCTTCCATAAGTGTATCATAGAAATATCTCTCTATTGCAAATACGTTGTTTATTGATTTTGTATTTTTTGTATAATCATATTCAGGGAAAAGTCGTTTCACAATTTTCATTATGTTTCTTTTCTGATTCTCATCATAATTGAACTGATATTTCCATACAGCGTTAAGATCTATTTTGTCATTATACATACTGTCTTTATTATTGTCTTTATCTTGTGAATAAAGAATCAATTTTTCTCCTCTATCTGCAAGTATTCTTTTGTGATTTTTTGCCAGAAAATTATAAACAGGCTGGTATTTCATTTTTAAAATAAGCAGGTTCATAAGATCTGTGAGGTCTATGTTTCCATGCAGATATTTGTATGTGGAACGAAACATGTTAGTGAAGTGTTTCACGTCACGTATGTTGGTTAGTTCATCTGCGAAAAATCCTGTGATACGATATTGTGGTGTGAGTATTTTTTTAAGTTCCTCTTTTTCTTCTACGAATGTTGAACACAGTTCGTAGAGTTGCTCATAGAGTTTTTCCTTGTCAAAGTTAGGCAGGATGTATTCCACTTGAAATATTTTCTCGAGAAATATTCCGGGAGAATAAATACTGAGATTTTTAATGGCTTGTACCAGATAATTATGATCGTATGCCGCAACGAATCGTAAGTTAGGAAAATTGGCACTGTTGCGTATTATCTTCAGAACTTCCATTATTTCTTTTGATTCGAGTCTGTCCAGATCGTCGATGAATATGACGATAGGTTGTTTTATATTCAATAAAGTTTCTTCAAGTTTCTTTCTGCGGAATTCCAGTGTTTGTTTATGCCATTTTTTCAGAATGCGCGACAGAATGTTCAGTGTTTCCATCTCCGAACCGTCGAGCAGTTCAGCGTAAGCCATGAGGTCTTCGGACAAAGATGTATTGTATATTCTCAGACTTTTGTTAAGTTCTGTAAAGAAAGCCTGTGTCAGATTTGTGTCTGTTCCGTATATCCACGGTGAGAAATCAATGATTATAGCTTTGTTTTCCATCTGTTTTTTCATCATGTTTATGAATGATGTTTTTCCAAAGCCCCATGGAGCAACAATGCCCAATGTGAATGCGCCTGAGGATATGTTTGTGTCAAGAAGTTTGTTTGCCATGCTTTCCGCAAACTGTGCATGTCCAAAACAATCATATTTTTTGTTGTCGATTGGATTGTCTATGATAAAAGCGTTGTTGGGATTTGGCGTATATACAGGTTTGTGAGGAATAATTCTCAGAACCGTAACGCCGACGCAATAGAACGGAACGACATCTATGTAGCACAGAAAGTCGGAAGCGAACATTTCTGTAAAAATCCATGTTTGATTGACAAATCTGTAGTATGCCCATATCATTATGACAAGAATCATCATAAATATTTTTCCTGCGGAAATGTGTTCGTGTCGTTTCCATTCTGCATGCAGACGTAATGATATAAACAGTATGATAAAGATTATGAGCAGACGGCTGACGGTGGTGTCCTGAAATGTTGAAAGAAAAGGCCCTACAATATATTCGGATAACTTCCTTTCAAAAAATTGATGGAAGAGGCAATAGAATACAAACAGGACGGCCCACATTCTGTTTTCGTTTTCTATTGATTCGTACATCTCTTTGATGAAACTCTTGTATTTTCTTTCTTTTTCTTCGTTTTTTCCCATTTCTTTGTATTATTGATTAAGTATAACTGATTTGTGTTATGCTTTTCATATATTCGTGGTTTGCATCACAGTTCAAAGGTATAGAATTTTTATAATAGAATATGTTTGTTTAATGAGAAAATGGTACGATAAGATAACATAATATAACGTGAGTTCGACGAATTTTCAAGGACTTACAATTCATCGAGCTCACGTTAAAACACCATTTCTCGTTTAATATCTTCTGAGCCCGACATTGCGCTTTCTTTGGCCTGTTAGTAAACATACGGACACGAAAAAAGCCGTATTCTTGCATTGGAGTGCACAGGATACGGCTTTAGGTGATTTAATGAAGCTATTGCTTCAGATTTATTCCGACGGCTTGACAAACTCGCGTTCTTGGGCCGTTCTGATTATGTATGTTTTAAAAACACTGTAATTTATTATCTTAATCTCTGAGTTCAGAATTTGAATGTGATGTATGCTCTGAGCGAAGAGGTGGTGTATTTCTCCTTTATGTCCTCCATGTCTTCGCTTCCTGCCATGATGCTCGAATACTTACCGTTGCCGAAACGTCCTTCGATGCCGATACCTATGGCCTTCCATGATATTTCGCCTCCGTAGGTGAAGAAAGATACGTAGCTGCCGTTCACGTCACCGTCGAGCACGAGCATTGAGTATGAAGGTATGAAACGGAAGTAAGCCGACACTCTCATGTCGCCCACGGGATTGACCGATGCGAGCGCTCCTATCAGCGCGCCGACGTCGCACTGGTGCATTCCTGATATTAATGCTTCGCCTTCGAAATAGTCGCCGTAGTCGCTTTCCGGATCTTCGTAGTCCTCGAATTTTATGTAGTTCACGTCAGCACCGAGGTCTATTCCGAATTTAAGTTTTCCCCACAGCGGTTTCTTGTGCAGGAATATCGTGCGTCCGCTTTCCAGGAAGAAACCTATGTTGCTCTTCATCTTATCGCCGTAGGTAGGCGCCAGGGTCTGTTTCACATATCCTATCGTCAAGAACTTCTTGCGTCCCCATGTTGAGCTTTCCTTTTTCTCGTTCTTCGCATTCTCTGTAAGTTCCTTTACTACGTTCTCCAGTGAGTCGATGCGATGCTGTATGCTGTCGTTCGACTGTGCGCTCATTTGTCCGCATAACGCCATGGCGCATACCATAAATAATAACTTTCTCATATATCTCATAGGTTTTGTTTAATCAAACTTTCTGTCATGTTTTTCTTATTCATTTACTTTCTGGAATCTGTAAGTCACGGTGATGGTGTATTCCGAATTACCTTCCAACACGCCATGACCCTCCAGCTTTAATTCCATCTCGTTCATCGAGATGGTGTTCATCGTTATCGTGTCTATCATGTCTCCGAACATGGTGCACAGCATTTTGTTGCCGTCCATGGAGAATTGTTCTGAGTACGGGAGGTCAAACACCGATCCAAGTTCCGGTGACTCGTATATTGTAAAAGTGGTGGATCCGTCGAATCCTATCTTCATGTAATTATCGTCGGTGTCCGATGTTATGTCCTTGTCTATGGTGTCCTTGTACGGATCGCTTCCGTCGAGCGGAATGTAGTCAGCCTCAGCGGTGATGTGGGTCGTCTCCCATTGGCCTTGCAGATAGGTATAGACAGAGCTTACTTCTCCTGTATCGTCATCGTCTTCTGTGCTGGCGAGCTCGTATCTCTCGAATGTTATCACCTGCGTGAATTCCGTTTTCCCTTCCTCGTCTGTTCCGTTGTCGATGAGCGTTAGTGTCATCTTGTCGTCAGACACCATGGTTACAGTGACATAGGTGGTGAAGTCGCCATAGAACATCGGACATGACAGCTTGTCGCCGGACAGTCTGAATAGTGCTGATATAGGCAGCTCGGGCATGCTTCCGTCTGTGGAACCGGACTCGTACATGGTGCACATTCTTTTGCGGTCGAACCCTATCACACCATAGTCCTCGTCGTTTTTCGAGGTGATGTCGCGGTCAACGTAATCGCTGTAGGGCTCTCCTCCGTAAGAAGGAACGAAATATTCTTTCTCCATGATGTGAGTTGTGACCCATTTGCCTTGCAGATAATTAAACAATTTGCTCTCTTCTCCTTCGCCGTCTTCGGTGCATGAAGTCATATTGACGATAAGGAACGACAGGCACAGGCACCAAAAGAGCATTTTTCCTGTACTTGAAATTAAACCGTTTTTTTTCATAGATAAATTTTTAAATAGTCTTTTCTGATTCCGGGAAAGACAGACAAAAGTAATTCTTATAATTAAACTATTACAAAGCGTGGAACCGAAATGCCATCCATAGTCTGTTGAAAATAACATCGGAAAAATACATTCTGCACGACACCGGCACTTGTTTACCGTTGTTTACACGGCACTTCTCTGCCGCCGGTTTCCGAAACATTATGATCTGCCTGCATCCAACGCCGCATGTCAGGCATTACGCTTATGTGTTTTAATATTATGCGCGAAATGACTTTGAGTCTTCTCTTTTCAAGTACAAAAGTAAATAATATTGGTTCATCCGACATTTCGAGTGATATGACAATCATGAAGAGCAAACAGC
>ERZ779888.1680-NODE-1680-length-20896-cov-3.466964_pt1 | contig 20896 bp, 16 predicted proteins | sample MGYA00511245_ERZ779888 | MGnify/ENA primary metagenome ERZ779888 (study PRJEB29588, sample SAMEA2155255) | human gut metagenome | biome: human gut; feature: human-associated habitat; material: faeces | place: Denmark | collected 2008/2010 ...
GCTCAGGTTGTGCTGTCTCTTGACAATTCCGACGGCACGCTGAAAAATCACGGTGACATTGTTACCGTTATGCGCCGCTATTACCGCTCCGGTGAAAGTGAGTATAAGATAGACGGTGAGTCTGTTCGCCGCCGTGATATTCATGAGCTGTTTATGGACACAGGTCTTGGCGCCGACGGATATTCTATGGTCGGTCAGGGCAAAATTGATTCCATTATTTCCGCAAAAAATGAGGACCGCCGTGAACTTTTTGAGGAGGCGGCGGGTATCTCTCGTTTCCGACACAAGAGGAGAGATGCTGAGCGTAGATTGGATCAGGCTCAGGAGAATCTTGTGCGTTTGCTCGATATTCTCGGCGAGCTTGAGAGCAGAGTCGGCCCGCTGAAAACTCAAAGCGAGAAGGCAAAGAAATTCCTTACCTACAGTGAAGAAAAGAAAACTCTCGAAATCGGCGTTTGGGTAAACAAAATCAATAAGTTCACCGTAGAACTGCGAGAGCAGGAGCATAAGATTGACGCTGCCAATGCGTCCTACGAGATTTGCGAAAATGATTTGGCTCAGATAGAAAAAGAGACAGAAGAAATTTCAGCTCTTATTGCTCAGACAAATTTGGAAATCGAACAGAGCAGACAGGGTGCTTCGGGATATGAGGAGGAGGCACTTCGAAAAGACGGCGAAATCAATGTGCTCAATGCAACATTGACACATAACAACGAGACTATCGACCGCCTTAAGAGTGACATCAACCAGGCTGACGATGCCGGACTTTCCATAGACGAGCAGATAGCCGAAAAGCAAAAGCTCATTGATGAAAACCAAACCAAAATCGAAGAAAAGAATACACTTCTTCGTTCTGTTGTAGGTCAGCTTGCACAGATACAGAATGAGAACATGGAAATATCGGACAAGACCGTAGAGCTTAATCAAACACTGACTTCTTTGACACTTAAGCTGTCCGATTGCAAGGTTAAGTGCTCACAGGCACTGTCATCGATTGAGGAAATTCAGTCACGCAAGGGCACTATCGACGAAAATATTGCCGAGTGCGATATAGAAATAGAGCAGACAATCTCCCAAAAAGCAGAGGCTGACGAAAAGCTGAACTCTATAGAACAACGAATTTCAGAGTTTGAAAATTCTGTAGACGGCTACAGAATGAAGTTGAAATCAAAAACAGATAAGGCTGAGGCTAAGAAGGCTGAGGTAGAGTCTCTCCGCAGAGAATATAATGAAAAAGAGGGCAGGGCACGAATGTTGTCCGACCTCGAGAAAAATATGGAAGGCTTTTCGGGTGCCGTAAAGGCAATTATGAAGCAGTCTCAAAACAAGGCTCTTTCCGGTATCCATGGTACGCTTGCACAGCTCATCAGTGTGGATAACGAGTATTCTACTGCTATAGAGGTTGCTTTGGGCGCAGCGATGCAAAATATTGTTGTATCTAATGAGAGCGATGCAAAGAGAGCCATCAATTATTTAAAACAGAACAAAGTGGGCAGAGCTACATTTTTGCCTATGACTGCCGTAAAACCACGCACAATGGATGAGAGAGATTTGGATGATAATTTCGGTTTTGTTGACATTGCTGCAAATCTCGTTGAGTGTGAGGGACAGTATTCCGATATTGTGTCCAATCTTTTAGGCAGAGTTATTATTGCCGAGGATATAGATTGTGCAATCGGTATGTCAAAGAGATATAAAAATAGGTATAAGATAGTTACTCTTGACGGTCAGGTAATGAATCCCGGCGGCTCAATGTCCGGCGGTTCGAGAGTAAAAGGTGCAGGTATCCTTTCCCGTGCCAATGTTATCGATGAGCTAAAGACTGCCGCAAGGGAGATAGAAGAAAAGCTCCAAAAGGCTAACGCAGAGCTCAAGGAGGCAGTGGAGAGTGCATCTCGTGCCAATGCCGATTTGCAGGGTGCAGACGCAGACTATCGTCAGGCTAAGGAAGAGCTTATCCGTGCACAGGGTGAAGCTACGCTTATAGAGGACAGAATAAAATCTCTGTCAGAGCAAAAATCCTCTTTGCAGAGAGAAAAAGAAAATGCCGACGGCAGAATTTTACTGTTCAGTCAAGCTAATGAAAAATCATCTGCCGAAATGTCGGAGGTCGAAAAGCAAATCAGCGACACAGAAGCAGAGCTTAAAAATATTAACGAAGGTGCAGATGCTCTCGGCCAAAAGCGAGACGAAATTCGCCAAAAGACAGAGTCAATCAATCTTGAACTCGTTACGCTTACAAAGGATACAGAAGCGGCTAAGCTGTCTATCGAAGAGTTGAATTTGCGCAAATCCACTCAGTCCGACAGAGTCAGAACCATAAATGACGAGATAGATGAGATTAACAAAAAGAGCGAATCTCTCCGACTCACTATCTCAGACCTACAGTCACAGGCTCAGCAGCTCAGAGATAAGGCTAAGGAGTCACAGGGCGATATTCAGTCAAAAATCAATGCCCGCAATGAGTACGAAAAACGCACTACAGAGCTTAGAGCTGCGGAAAAAGAAAAGAACAGCGATAAGGAAAAAATGAGCCAGGAGCTCGTGCGACTTGAGGAACGCAAGAATAATATGAAGCGTGAGTATGATGAGTTGGGCGATATGCTCTTTGAGCAATATGAGCTTACTAAGCCGGAGGCAGAGGCGCTCGGTATTGTGATAGAGGATATGTCTGCTGCCAAAAAGCGTCTCCACGAGATTAAGGTTGCCATTAAGTCGTTAGGTTCTGTCAATGTAGGTGCTATAGAAGAATACAAAGAGGTTTCCGAGCGTTATGAATTTTTGAAAGAACAAATTGATGATATAGAAAAATCAAAGTCGGAGCTTTCAAAGATTATCGAAGATCTTACACAAAATATGAGCGAAAAATTCCTTACTCAGTTCAACAAAATCAATGAGGAATTTAAGGTATGCTTTGCCGATTTCTTCGGCGGAGGCAAAGGCGAGCTGATACTCGAGGATCCGTCGAATTGTCTTGAATCTGCTATTGAGATTAAAATTCAGCCACCGGGCAAATCGGTGCAAAACATCAACCTTTTCTCAGGCGGTGAAAAATCTCTTGCAGCAATGGCACTGCTGTTCAGCGTGCTTAAGGTTACTCCGTCTCCGTTCTGCATATATGACGAGGTAGAGGCTGCACTTGATGATGTCAATGTAGAGCGCTTTGCAAAATATATGCGCAAGATGACGGACAAGACTCAGTTTATCTCCATTACTCACCGTAGAGGTACTATGGAGGAGGCAGACGTTCTCTATGGCGTAACTATGCAGGAAAAAGGCGTATCAAAGCTTCTTGAATTACAGTCGGCAGAGCTGGCAGCAAAAATGGGACTTGAATAAAAAAGAGGTACAATAATATGGGATTATTTGATAAGTTCAGAAAAGGACTGAAAAAAACAAGAGATCAGGGACTCACTGCTCAAATGGACGAGGTAATCGAGTCACACGAAGAAATTACCGATGAGCTTTTCGATGAGCTTGAGGAAGTTCTCATTATGGGTGATGTCGGTATGCCTACAGCCGAGAGAGTTATTGGCGACCTTAAGGCAAAGATTGCCAACGATAAAATTACTTCTGTGTCTCAGGTTCGTGAGACTATGAAAGATATTGTAGCCGGTGTAGTATGGGGCGGTTCTTACCTCAGACTTCGTACAAAACCATCTATCATTTTGGTTATCGGCGTAAACGGAGTTGGCAAAACCACCACTATCGGCAAGCTCGCTCTTCGCCTAAAATCAATGGGTAGAAGTGTAATCTTAGGTGCGGCTGATACTTTCCGTGCGGCTGCTATCGAGCAGCTGCAGGTTTGGGCTGACAGAGCAGATGTTCCCATCATCAAGCACGGCGAGGGTGCTGACCCTGCGGCTGTCGTTTATGATACAATACAGGCAGGCAAGGCACGTAACAGTGATGTAATTATCATTGACACAGCCGGCAGACTCCACAACAAAAAGAATCTTATGGACGAGCTGAACAAAATCAGCCGTGTAATCGACAGAGAATTGCCGGACGCATCTCGTGAGACTCTCCTTGTTCTCGATGCTACCACCGGCCAAAACGCCGTTAATCAAGCTAAGGACTTCAAAGAGGCGGCAGGCATTACAGGTATTATCCTTACTAAACTTGACGGTACAGCACGAGGCGGCGTCGTTCTTGCCATCAACAACGAACTTGATGTTCCGGTAAAATTTGTAGGTGTCGGTGAGCAGATTGATGATTTACAGCCATTTGATGCAGAGGCTTTTGCATCGGCATTGTTCGACCTAAAGCCTACACACGACGATGCCGAGGAACAGAGCATAGCAGATTTTATTTCGTCAGCAGAAAAAGAAGAGGACAACAAGAAATAATGGATTTCATTTTAGCGAGTAATAATAAGAAAAAACTTGAGGAGATGCAGCGTATACTGTCACCTCTCGGAATAAATGTTGTAACGGCAAAAATGCTCGGCATAGCCCTCCCCGATGTAGTGGAGGACGGTGATACTTTTGAGCAGAATGCAGAGATAAAAGCAAGGTCAGCCTGTGAGATAACAGGTATGCCTGCCATTGCCGACGACAGTGGTTTGTGCGTAGATTATCTCGACGGCGCTCCCGGTATCTATTCCGCCCGCTTTGCTAATATCATTGAGCATAACGGAGTAAATGTTGATAACGAAAAAAATGCCGACGACGAAGCTAACAACGATATGCTCCTTTCCAAATTGGAGGGAGTTCCCGAAGAAAAAAGAACGGCATATTATGTATGTGCCATATGTTGTATTTTTCCCGACGGCAAAAAAATTGTAGTAAGAGGCGAATGCCACGGAAAAATCGGATTTGCCCGTGACGGAAATGAGGGATTCGGCTATGACCCACTGTTTATTATAGGTGGAAAATCCTTTGGAAAATACACCGGTGAAGAAAAAGACAAGATTTCCCACCGTGGCAATGCACTTCGCAAACTTAGCAAAGAATTAGAAAAGATAATATAGGAGAATATTATGACATCAAAAGAAAGAGCTGCTCTCAGAGCAAAGGCAAATCCTTTGGAACCGATTATCCAAATCGGTAAAGAGGGTATTACAGACAATCTCATTACACAGATTGATGACACCTTGGACAACAGAGAGCTTATAAAAAGAGTGCATCTTGAGACTGCACCGTCTACCCCAAAGGAGTTCGCCAACGAACTTGCTCAAAAATTGGAGGCAGAGGTTATTCAGGTAATCGGCGGAGTTATTGTCCTTTACAGAGAGGCAGACGAGGCCAAAATAGCTGAAAAGAAGAAAAAGCGTGGCGCAGGCACAGCAAAAGCAAAGGCTAAGAAAAAGGTAAAGATAAAAGGCCTGAGACAGCGTCAGAGAGAAAAAGAAGCAAAAAATCCGTACGCAGTTTATGATCGTCCTAGATACAAGGGCGACCGTGACAAAAAGCAGGGCAGGTCATAATGAAAATAGGATTGTACGGCGGTGCGTTCAACCCTGTCCATAACGGACACCTTGCACTTGCCGAGCATTTTAAGAATGCTCTTGAGCTTGAAAGATTGATTTTTATTCCCACCCATGTTCCGCCGCATAAGAGCGGAGACGGGCTTGTCAGCGGTGAGCACAGAATAAATATGCTCAGTCTTGCACTCAGCGGTCTGGAATACTGTTCGGTCAGCGATATTGAGTTTCGCCGAGAGGGAAAAAGCTATACCTACGATACCGTGTGTGAGCTTAAAAAAATTTATCCCGACGATGAATTTTTCTTGATAGTAGGCGCAGACCAATATTTTGATTTCCAAAAGTGGTACAGAGCCGACGACATTTTGAGACAGGTCACAGTGTGTTCAGCAGCGAGAGAAAATAATCAATATCGCCAAATGCTCGAATATAAATCAAAGCATGATAATATGCAAAACACCGTGGTATGCAATTTTGATGTAACCGAAATTTCTTCGTCAAAAATCAGAAATATGATCAGCACAGGACAATCTGTAAGCGAGTTTGTTCCGGATTCTGTGTTGCGGTATATAAAGGAAAATAATTTATATGTATAATACAAAAGAGTATATAAATCTTATAGAAAATCGTCTGTCGGCATATCGCTGCCACCATTCTCTCTGTGTGGCAAAAAAGGCGAGGGAGTTGGCAGAAAAATACGGAGCTGACGCTGAAAAGGCATATGTGGCAGGTATCCTCCATGATGTGATGAAAGAAGAAAAAACCGATGTTCAGTTGGCTGAGATAAAAAAAGCAGGCTGGACATTGACAGACCTTGAGATGAATAACCCAAAGGTTCACCACCAAATCAGCGGAGCAGCCTTTGTTAAAAATGAATTGGGCATTACCGACGATGATATTATCGGCGGCATACGCTATCACACCACCGGTCACAGTAATATGACACTTTTTGAGATGATAATATATCTTGCCGATTTCACTTCTGAGGACAGAAACTATTCCGATGTGGATACTATGAGAGCGGAGACAGACAAGAACTTGCTGTCGGGTATGCTCTATTCTCTGAGATACACTATCATAGACATAGCGTCCCACAACAGACAGATTCACCCTGACACATTAGAGTGCTATAATTGGGTGATAAAAAATATAAATGAAACTAAAGAACAGGAGAATGTATGAATTATTTTGACATTGCACAGATTGCCGTAAAAGCAATAGACAGCAAAAGAGGCGAGGATATAGAGGTAATAAAGGTTTCGGATATTACCGTGCTGACAGATTATTTTGTTATCGCTACAGCTAATTCTAACACTCAGCTCAAAGCTATTGCAGATGAGGTTGAGTATAAGTTGTCAGAGGCAGGCTATGAGCCCCATCATGTAGAGGGCGAAAAGAGCGATTGGGTTTGTCTCGATTACACCGGTGTTGTTGTTCATATTTTGCATAAGCAGATGAGAGATTTCTACAAAATCGAGCGTCTTTGGGAAGACGGTGAAAAGGTAGATATTGACAATCTCATTGTAAAAGAATAAAATATATTTTCGTAAATAGAAGATTACCCTTTTTTGGAGGAAAAATTATGGAATATAATTTCAAAAAAATTGAGTCCAAGTGGCAAAATATTTGGTACACCCAAAACACATTTGCCGCAAAGGACGATTATTCATTACCAAAGTATTATTGCTTGGTTGAGTTTCCGTATCCGTCAGGTCAGGGACTCCATGTAGGTCACCCACGTTCCTATACCGCACTGGATATAGTTGCCCGCAAAAAGAGACTTGAGGGCTACAATGTTCTTTATCCTATGGGCTGGGATGCTTTTGGACTTCCTACAGAGAACTTTGCTATAAAGAATCACATTCACCCTGCAGAAGTAACAAAGAAGAATGTGGCACATTTCAAAGAGCAGTTGCAGTCTTTGGGTTTTTCTTTCGACTGGACGAGAGAAATAAATACCACTGACCCTTCTTACTATAAGTGGACACAGTGGATTTTTCTCCAAATGTTCAAAAAAGGCTTGGCATATAAGAAAGAGATGGCTGTAAACTGGTGCACCTCTTGTAAGTGCGTTCTCGCTAACGAAGAAGTAGTAAACGGTGTGTGTGAGCGTTGCGGCAGTGAGGTTATCAGAAAGAATCAAAGCCAGTGGATGCTTAAGATTACCGAATATGCAGACAGACTTGTTAAGGACCTTGATACGGTTGATTTTATCGACAGAGTTAAGGTGCAGCAGCGTAACTGGATAGGCAGATCCACAGGTGCCGAGGTCGATTTCGGCACTACTCTCGGAGACACTCTTACTGTATATACCACTCGCCCAGATACATTGTTCGGCGCAACTTATATGGTTATTTCTCCCGAGCACCCGTATATCGAAAAATGGGCAGATAATATTAAGAACATGGACGAGGTGCGCAAGTATCAGGAAGAAGCCTCTCATAAGAGTGACTTTGAGCGTACCGAACTTAATAAGGACAAAACCGGAGTAAGACTCGACGGTGTTATGGGTATCAATCCTGTTAATGATACCGAGATTCCGATTTTCATTTCCGACTATGTACTTACTTCTTACGGTACAGGTGCTATTATGGCAGTACCGGCTCACGATACTCGTGATTGGGAATTTGCCAAGAAATTTAACCTTCCTATCATCGAGGTAGTAAATGGCTCAAAGGTCGGCGTTGAGAACGAAGCATTTACAGATTGTGCTACCGGCGTTATGACTAACTCAGACTTCCTTACAGGTATGACTGTAGAAGAAGCAAAGAAAGCTATTACAGAATGGCTCACAAAAGAGGGCAAAGGACACCAAAAGGTGAACTTCAAGCTTCGTGACTGGGTATTCTCCCGTCAGAGATATTGGGGTGAGCCTATCCCTATAGTAAAGTGTGAAAAGTGCGGCTACGTTCCTATTCCGGAGAGCGAGTTGCCTCTTACTCTGCCTAATGTAGACTCATATGAGCCTACAGACACAGGTGAATCACCGCTTGCAAAAATGACCGATTGGGTAAATACTACTTGCCCTTGCTGCGGCGGCCCTGCTAAGAGAGAGACTGACACAATGCCCCAGTGGGCAGGCTCCTCATGGTACTTCCTGAGATATATGGACCCTCATAATGACAAGGAGCTTGTATCAAAAGAAGCAGTAAACTATTGGTCACCTGTAGATTGGTACAACGGTGGTATGGAACACACTACTCTCCACCTTCTCTATTCTCGTTTTTGGCACAAATTCCTCTACGACATCGGCGTAGTTCCTACTCCGGAGCCATACCAAAAGCGTACCTCTCACGGCATGATTCTCGGTCAAAACGGCGAAAAAATGAGCAAGTCTCGTGGTAATGTAGTAAATCCTGATGATATAGTAGATCAGTACGGTGCAGACACAATGCGTCTGTACGAAATGTTCATCGGTGACTTTGAAAAGGCTGCTCCATGGAACAGCGATTCCATCAAGGGCTGTAAGAGATTTATTGAGAAATTCTGGAATTTACAGGAAAAGGTTGTTGACGGTGACGAGTATTCTCCTGAGCTCGAGGCCCTTATGCACAAGACAATTAAGAAGGTTACTTACGATATTGATAACCTTAAGGCTAATACCGCTATTGCAGCTATGATGACTCTCGTAAATGAGATGACAGCCAAGGGCTGCAACAAAGCTGAGCTTAAGACTCTCACCATTCTCCTTAACCCATTTGCTCCTCATGTTACAGAGGAAATGTGGGATGTAATGAATTTCGGTGGAATGGTTAATCAGGCAAAGTGGCCTGAATATGACGAGGAAAAAACTTCCGAAAATACTGTTGAGATTGTTCTTCAAGTTATGGGCAAGGTTCGTTCTCGTATGACTATCGCTGTGGATATGCCTAAGGATGAGGTAATTGCTGCAGCTAAGGCTGATGCAAAAATAGCTGAGCTGATTGATGGAAAAACCATCAAAAAAGAAATTTATGTTCCCGGAAAATTGGTAAATATTGTTGCCGTTTGATAGGTAATAGAAATTATTAAAGGACTTGCAATTTGTTTTGCAGGTCCTTTGTTTTGTAATAAATCGAGTATGGATAATAGACTAATATCCATAAAATGTACTGTAAAAAGGCTCAAAATTTGACTGACAGTGTATTTTATGATATAATGCTAAACTGTGTTTGGAGGTGAAAGTGTGAAAAAACTCATTTCACTAATATTGGCAGCAGTGATGCTGCTCTCTACAGTAGGCGCAGGCGGTGCGGTTGCTTATTCTGCCACAAAGACTTACGCCAATGATAAACTCGCAGAGATACAGACTAAAAAAGGATATGTTCCCGGCAAAACAGCTGTGGTTACAGGCAACTGCTATGCCTTTGTCAGCAAAGTTTGTGAAAAATTGTATGGTGTTCAGTACAACGGTGAGGGACTGTACGGAAATTATCATGCCGCTCACAATACAGGCAATTATAAGACCGTAGCTACATTTACTACCCGCAGTAAATATCCTACCTCAAATGACATAGAGAATATCAAAAAATTCTTTTTGGAAAATGCTGTGCCGGGTGATATTATTCACTACGGAACACTGACCGGCTCGTCATCAAACAACAGCACACACACTGTTATGGTGCAGAGTATAGATAATGAGAGATTGCAGATATACCATGCAAACTATCAGACTGTTGACTATGACAGCACAGACTGCCATATCGACTCTCTCTATTGGTCGAGCTGGAAATCTCATCCAGCCGACAACACATATACCTCATCGGGCCATATGTATTCAAACAACAGATTGTTCTACAACAAGATGAAAATTAACGGTGTCGGTATCTCTATCAACAGATATACAAAGTACGAAAACAAGTACTATCTTTCCGGCGATTCTGTTCCCGCTATTGACAGCACGAGAACATCTACCACAAGTATTAGAATTTCATGGGAAAAGATTTTGGGTGCATCAAAGTACAGAATACAGTACAGAAAATCCGGTGCCGGCGATTATACCACCGCATCTTCTACTGTAACAGGTATTTCTTATGATGTGAAGAATCTTACTACCGGTACAAAATATGACTTTAGAGTCTGTGCCTATGTAGGCGGAAAGTGGCGAGCATACAGTGATGTTTTGTCTCTTAAAGCTATGCCGCCCAAACTTTCAGCGTTGAAATACAGTGCATCCGAAACAGGATTGAAGCTTGCTTTTTCGGGTTATAGAGACCTGTCAGGCGTAAGAATTTATCGTTCCGACAAGTCTGACGGAAAATATAAGCTCATTAAGAATTTGACTGCTAATAATGCTGCCGAATATATCGACACCACGGTCAAGTATAATCAGAAGTATTACTACAAATTTGAACGATACAAAAAATCCGGTTCAAAAGAGTATGCTACTATGTCCTCTGTTAAGAGTGCAAAATATGTTTTGGCAGTACCTACTGTAAGCTCCTACAGAGAAAACAGTACCACTCTTGTGTACAACATAAGCGGCGACAATGCTCAGACACAGTTTGCATATTACCTTAAGGACTCTAAAAACAAGACTGTTGTACAATCTTCTACAGAAAAGAATAGCATAAAGGTAAAGAACCTTTCTACAGGAGAAAAATATACTTTTTATTGTGCCGAAAAAAATAAATTCGGTACAGGTGGGTATACCTCTCATGCCAAACAGGCTCTTCCGGCCTCAAGTTCTAACACATCTGTTATAGATACTTCATCAGGACTTTTGGTTACTTTTGAAACAACTGATGATATAGACGGATACTATATCTACCGCAGTACCTCACCTAACGGATCGTACAGTAAGGTAGGCACCGTTTCTACACCGGAAATCGGCTCTTTCCTCGATACCACTGTAAAATATAATACATACTATTATTACAAAACGAAGAGATATGTGATAAGAAACAAAAAAGAGTATCAGAGCGTATTGTCTGCCAAATCTTCGGAGGGTGCTAAAATTTATCTGGACAAGCCACAGGGCGTGTCTGTAACAAAAATCAGCCCGACCTCATTTAAGGTGAAGTGGAAGTCTGTAGAAAAGGCAACCTCTTATCTCGTTTACTACAAAGAGGTCGGCGGAAAGTGGCAAAAGTTGTCTAATCCTGTTTCTCAGAATTATGCCACTATTAAAGGGCTAAAAACAGGTAAGGATTACTATATAAGAATATATGCAAACAATCGTATAGGTCACGGTGAACAAAGCGATGACAAAACCTATACTGCTCTGCCACAAAAGATGAGTGCCCCCGCCGCAAAGATTTCATCTTCCGGTATTAAGGTACAGTGGACTAAAGAAAAGAGCATCACCGGCTATAAGATTTATCGCAAGAATTCCAAAAACGGCAGCTATAAGCTCGTCAAAACCATAACGAGTGCGTCTGCTACTTTTTGGACCGACAAGAGCGTTAAGAATAATAAGGGTTATTATTACAAAATCAGATGCTACAAGAAAGTCAGCAAAAAAAATTATAACGGCGCTTATTCGTCTGAGATTTACCGCAAGTACACTCTCGCTAAGCCCACTTCTGTTACTGTAACCAAAAACGGAGCTACATCTGTAAGGATGAAATGGAAGTCGGTTCCGGGAGCATCTAAGTATGTTGTGTCCTACAAATACAGCGGCAGAAAGACTGTAACAAAAACCGTCAATTCTGCCGATACATTGATAACCGGTATGTCAAGGGGCAAAAAGTACACATTGTCCGTAAAGGCGACTTCTTCTGTCGGAAGCAGTGCCTACAGCAATTCTGTTTCGATAAAATTATAGTGTTATCGACAGATTTTTCGAATATTTGATAATAAAATGCTTGACTTTTTGTCGCTAATTTTATATAATCTCTATGCGATACAGAAAGAGATAAAAAATTCAGTATCAAATACCCCTGACAAAGTCGGAGGGAGGGAATATAATGAGCCAAGTAAAAGTTAAAGAAAATGAGTCTCTTGACAGCGCTCTCAGAAGATTTAAGCGTCAGACTTCTCGTGACGGTATCATCCAAGAAGTAAGAAAGAGAGAGCATTACGAAAAGCCTTCAGTCGCTCGTAAAAAGAAGAGCGAAGCCGCTCGTAAAAGAAAGTACAAGTAATCAACAGTAAGGAGCGAATTTTGTCGCTCCTTTTGTTATTTTAGGTGATAGTATGAAAATTTTGGTGCTTAACGGTCCTAATCTCAATATGACCGGAATACGCAAAAAAGATGTCTACGGCGCAGAGACGCTGGAGGATATAAACAGAGAGCTGAAGGAATACGGTGAGTCAAAGGGTGCAGAGATGTCGTTCTATCAGTCCAACCACGAGGGTGATATTATTGATGTCATTCACTCCAGCCGTACAGAGTATGACGGCGTAGTAATAAATGCAGGTGCATATACTCACTATTCTTATGCTATCCGTGACGCTATTGAGGCAGTCAGTGATTTTACACCTTTTGTTGAGGTTCATATGTCAGACATTCACAGTAGAGAGGATTTCCGCAAAATATCGGTTATTACTCCCGTTTGTGTAAAACAAATTTGCGGTCACGGAAAAGATAGTTATAAAATGGGTATTGATTTATTGACCGAAATACTGTAAAATAGACAAGTAATATATTATTGATTTTTATATGGAGGTATAAAATATGGTATCAGCAGGCGATTTCAGAAACGGCGTTACCTTTGAGATGGACGGCAAGGTTTATCAGATTATTGAATTCCAACACGTTAAACCTGGCAAGGGCGCAGCTTTCGTAAGAGCAAAGATTAAGAATGTTATTGAGGGAGCAGTGGTAGAAAGAACTTTCAACCCTAACGATAAGTACCCTACAGCATATATTGAAAGAAAGAACATGGTTTATTCCTACTGCGATGACGGAATGTACTACTTTATGGACAACGAAACTTTCGATATGATTCCTGTAGCAGAGGCTGACCTTCCTGATAACTTTAAGTTTGTTAAAGAAAATGATGAGTGCAAGGTCCTTTCCTACAAGGGCAAGGTATTCGGCGTTGAGCCTCCTACTTTTGTTACTCTCCAGATTACTCACACAGAGCCGGGCGTAAAGGGCAATACTGCTACCAATACACTCAAACCTGCTACTGTTGAGACAGGCGCAGAGATTCGTGTTCCTCTCTTTATCAACGAGGGCGATATGATTCGTATTGATACTCGTACCTGCGAGTATATGGAAAGAGCATAAGATATACTACAGACACATAACCATTTGACAGAAAGGATATTGCTATGGAAACTACAGAGAGCTTGGGCTATCTCAAGGGACTCCTTGACGGCCTTGACCTTGACGAAAACAAAAAGGAAACCAAAGTATTTAAGGCTATCGTAGATGTACTCACAAACCTTACAGAAGACGTAGACGATATGACCGAGGGTATGGAGCTTCTTGCTGAGCAGATAGACGGCGTAGACGATGACCTCGCTGACCTTGAGGAATATGTTTATGACGACGATTGCTGCGGCTGTGACTGCTGTGGTGACGACGATGACGAGTACGAGGTTACTTGTCCTAATTGCGGCGAGGATATTGTCGTTGACTATGACACAGTGATGGAAGGCAATTTTGAGTGCCCTAACTGTGGCGAGACTCTTCAGTTTGAGTTTGAGTGCGATGATGACGAGGCTCAGGACGAAGAAGAATAAGTCATAATTTTACTCCCGACTTTTTAGTCGGGAGTTTTCTTCTACAAAAATAAAAATCCTTGCTTCTATTAGGAACAAGGATTTTTTGTATATTACTTTTTGGTTTTAACTGTCTTAGTTTTAGACCAAGAGGAGTAGAGCTTTTTGGCGTTGCCGTCTGTATCCTTAACATTCTTGTATGTGCGGACACGAACATAATATTTTTTCTTAGCCTTGAGCTTTTTAACCTTAACAGATGTGGTTTTGTTTTTCTTTACTGTTACTGTCTTTTTGTTTTTCTTAAAGTTCTTGTCGGTAGCGTACTGGATTTGGTATCCTGTAGTTTGTGTTGCTTGCTTTTTATATTTTACTGTAAAGCCTTTTTTAGCTGCAGACACACTCTTTATTGATGTACCCTTAGGGTTGATTTTAATGATGTAGTCAGCAATGACACTGTAGTGTGGATCAGCATTATCTTTGCTCATTATGCTGACAATACCGTAGCCGACCTTTTTGTTGTTGGAGTATTCTACAGTGTACTGTGACGGAGAGTATTTTTGACCTTTGGCATTTGTGATTGTAACAGAAGGCTTCTTTGCTTTTCCGTCATATGTGTATGATGTCTTAGACAGCTTGATTTTGCAGTATGGCTTGTATACCTTGCCCTTAATTTCCTCACCGCATACATTGCAATGTGATGCATCATAGCCGTCAGATTTGTCAGAAACTACTTTTCCGTCAAATAGAAATCTTGTGTAAACTGCAGGGTAAATAACTTTTTTCCAGGTGTGCTTGTGGTGAGATACGCTCAGATTAACCTTTTGTGGATATGCATATCCGGAGAGTTCAAACTGAACATTATATGTCTTTCCGGCCTTGAGCTTTCCTGCCACACTTGCTGCTTCGTTTTCGTAGTTGTCGTATGATGTGGGTATCCCTGCCATTGCTACTAAGTAGTCATCTTGCCAAACTCCCTTTGATGAATCATATATACTCATCATAATTACCTGGTTGCCCGGATTACTGATTTTTGTATCAATGCCAAATTCATACAAACCGTCGGCAGCGGGTGTGAAGTTTACGGTGATCCCGTTGTCATCACTTATCGTGAATTCAGTGGTGGTATCTAATTCAACCTTGCTGCCTTTGGCTCTTGCATACGCAGAGGTAGAACTGATGGCGAATGTTGATATCAGCATAACGAGTGCCAATATCGAGGATAAAACTTTTTTCATAAATTTGTCCTTTCTTTTGGTTTGTTTCACATTTCTGCTTTGATATCGATATTGTATCATATTTTAATAGAATGTTAAAGACTGTTTTTCACATTCTCTGTTTTCACTAAAAACCCATTTGCTCGTTTGTACACAATGCCTATATTGCTATATCTTCGTACTGAAATATATGTATGCACAATATCCTGCCATCAGCATTATTCCTTGTATTCTGCTGAATTTTTTGCTTATGATTGTAGGTACTACAGCTATGATTACGGCACCGAGACAGGCTACCATATCTATGCTTACGGAGCTTGTGGCTACTGCAAGGGGCATACCGTATTTCCTTTCGGACACAAGTGAGCATACAGGCAGTATCAGCGTCAGGTCTATTATGTTAGCACCCAATATGTTACCTGCCGATAGAGACGCCTCTTTTTTCTTCAATGCTGTTATTGTGGTTACCAGCTCCGGCAGAGAGGTACCTATGGCGACAGCGATTACACTTATTACCCTTTGGGAGATACCCAAGTCCTCGGCGAGCATTGTTCCTGAGTTTACTAACAGATTAGCACCTATCACTATACCGGCACCGCCGGATACAAACATAGCTGTATGCGTCCAATAATTTGTCTTGTCCTCGGATTCTGAAACAATGGGGGAGGTTTCGCCTTTTTTCATTCCCATAATGTTTTCTGCAAAGAATACGGCAAACAATACGATAAGCACCACAGTGCCTGCTGTCGACAGAGTATGGTACTCGTTGTTTTCGCCTGTCACAAATTCGTGTCGGAAGGTGGGAGTGAACATACATCCTGCTATTATTGCCGCAGAGGACAGTATCATTATTATCCCTTTAGGCAAAAATTCCCTTCGTCTTATCTTGAACGGCATACAGATTGCAAACAGTGCCATAATCAATGCGGTATTGGCTGTTACCGAGCCTACAGCGTTGCCTACTGCCATGTCTGCGTTGCCCTTTGCCGTTGCGGCAACACTGACTATCATCTCGGGCATGGTGGTGGCTATGGATACTATGGTGGCGCCTATTATAAATTTTGGTATTTTCATTGCTTCCGCAAGTTTGCAGGCGCCTGCAACGAACATATCGCCGCCTTTTATTATCAGTAATAACCCTATGCCGAAAAGTATTGCAGTGAGCCAGATGGGAGTATCGGCAGTAAAAAAATTAAGAATATTCAAAATTTTTCTCCTTTGCACAAAAATAATTGATTTTAGATTTTTATATGATATAATTAACACATACTTATACCGGAGTTGATGTTATGAACAGTTCAAAAAAGAAAAATATACTTACCGTTTTGATACCGTTACTTGTTGCGGCGGTTGTTGTGGCAGGCTTTGCCGTATCGGGACGGATAGCAAATAACAGCAATACCCCGATTACCAATACCGTGTCTGACACAAAACAAGCCGCTACTACCGAGGACACTACCTCTAAGGCTGACGCAAAGGTTAATATTGTAGCAGTGGGTGATAACCTGATTCATAAGACCATTGTTGCGGCAGGCAAGAAGGACGACGGCTCTCTCGATTATAATTTTATGTATGAAAATATCAGTTCATACATTAAAGAGGCTGACATTGCGGTTATCAATCAGGAGACTATGCTGGGCGGCAGTAGCTTCGATTATGCCGGCTATCCTTGTTTTAATACTCCTTGGGAGGTAGGCGAAGCGGCTATCAATGCCGGTTTTGACCTGTTTACCTGCGCCACTAATCACTCCATGGATGTGGGTACAGCAGGTATCGAAAAGGAATGTGAGTTCTTCAAAAAGCATCCCGAGGTTACTCACATAGGCACTTTCACTAACCAAAAAGATTATGACTCAATAACATATATGGAGAAAAACGGAATAAAATTTGCTATGCTGAACTACACCTATGGCACTAACGGTATTCCTGTTCCATCCGACAAGTCATATTGTGTTGCTCTTTTGACTAAGGACAAGGTCACAAAGGATATTAAAGAGGCAAGAAAGAATGCCGATGTAGTTATGGTCTATCCTCACTGGGGCACAGAAAACAGCCACGAGGTCAACTCTCAGCAGGAGGAATATGTTAAGCTTTTCTCTGATTTAGGAGTAGATATAGTTATCGGCACTCACCCCCATGTTCTTCAGCCTGTTGAGTGGGTAACTAACGAAAAGACAGGCAAAAAGATGCTCGTATATTATTCTATCGGCAACTTTATCAGCCACCAAATCAATCTTGACCAACTCTGCGGCGGCATGGCAGAAATTACTGTAGAGAGACAGAGCGGCGAAATCAAGATTACAAATGCCAAGCTCGCCCCTGTTTGTGATTACTACAAGCACAAGGGTGACGGTTACACCTTTTCTGTATACAAACTTTCGGATTATACAGATGATATAGCAAAAACCAGCATAAAGTATGAGCGAGGCGCTACTCCGAGCTACTTTAAGAAGATGGTCAAAAACATTATATCTGAAGAATTTTTGAATTTGGAATAGCGTTTGTGTGAAATGTGCACAAAACCAACCGTGGAAAACTAACCCAAACACTCTATGTTCTACAAAATTAGATAAAATGTTTGACATAGCTGTCTTGCGGGATTATAATGACATTGTAAAGAACAAAGGCGTTCCGATTTTTTCGGGACGCCTTTATATTTTTTAACAAACATAGAGAGGAGTATTTGCTATGAGTGAATACACAAAAGAATCCATACTTAAAGAGGCGAAAGAAAACGGAGTAGAGTTTATTCGACTTCAGTTTACAGACCTTTTCGGCATCATGAAGAATGTCGCTATCACACTGTCACAGCTGGAAAAAGCACTGAACAATGACTGTATGTTCGATGGTTCTTCAATCGACGGCTTCGTTAGAATTGATGAGTCCGATATGTATCTTCATCCCGACTACAGCACATGGGCTATATTCCCTTGGAGAAAGCACCTTAATGCTCAGACAGGCCGTTTGATTTGTTCTGTATATAAGGCAGACAATGTTACACCTTTTGAGGGCGACCCTCGTAATGTATTGCAGAAAGTTATCGATGAGGCTGCCGAGATGGGCTATGGCTTCAATGTAGGCCCTGAGTGTGAGTTCTTTCTCTTCAAACTCGATGAGGACGGTCAGCCTACTCTTACCACAGGCGACGAGGCAGGCTACTTTGACCTTAACCCAATTGACCACGGTGAAAACTGCCGTCGTGATATTTGTCTTGCTCTCGAAGAAATGGGCTACACTATTGAGGCTTCTCACCATGAGGTAGCAGAGGGTCAGCATGAGATTGACTTCCAGTTTGGCGATGTTATGACCACAGCAGACCGTGTTATGACCTTTAAGCACGTAGTTAAGACCTATGCCACAAAGCATGGCCTCCACGCTACATTTATGCCAAAGCCTATTCAGGGTATCAACGGTTCCGGTATGCACACCAATATGTCACTTTATGATATTAAGACTGGCAAAAATGTATTTGATGATCCTAACGGTGAGCTTGGCCTTTCCGAAACAGCATATAACTTTATCGCAGGCATTATGGCTCATGTAAGAGGTCTTGCAGTTGTTTCTAACCCTACAGTAAACTCATATAAGAGACTTGTACCGGGTTATGAGGCTCCGTCATATCTTGTATGGTCTACATCTAACCGTTCTTGCCTCGTTCGTATTCCTGCATCTCGTGGCAAGGGTACAAGAGTTGAACTTCGTTGTCCGGACCCAACCTGCAACCCATATCTCGAAATGGCACTTTGCCTTGCAGCAGGTCTTGACGGTATCAAAAAAGGCTTAAAGCCTGCTCCGTCTTATGATAAGAATGTATTTAAACTTTCTGACGAAGAACTCGAAAAAGAAGGCATCCTTTGCCTGCCGGGTTCACTTGAGGAAGCTATCAAAGCAGCTGAGGAAGACCCATTCATCAAAGAGACTCTCGGTGATCACGTATTCAACAACTATATTGAAGGTAAGAAAGCAGAGTGGGATGACTACAAGACCGCTGTTTCTCAGTGGGAAGTTGACCGCTATATGATTAACTACTAATTACCAGATTACTTTTTGACCGCAGTATGCACATTTGCGGTAGTGCGTACGGTCGGCAAACGAGGACGCAGGGCGGTTCCATAAATATCTTTCGCATTGCAAGCAATGCTCGGATATTTAGACCGCTACTAAGCTCTTTTTGCTCCCTTCCTCTGCCACCAGCAGCGGTCGCAAACGAGCCCTCTCTTATGGCATTTATGCCGTTAATGTCGGCGTTGGCTTTGGTTGGCGCCGACAATATTAAGCACAACGGAGTGCGATGACAGTAATTTTGTCACCGTGCTCCCTTTTTATTTTTGTCTATAACAAACTATAGGAAACAGGAGAAATTTATTATGAGTAACTTAGAACAAACGATTACACAAATCGTTGACAAAGAGGCATTTGCAATATGGTTCCTGATAGGAGCCGCCCTTGTATTCTTTATGCAATGTGGATTTGCGATGGTAGAAACAGGATTTACACGAGCAAAGAATGCCGGTAATATTATTATGAAAAATCTTATGGATTTTTGTATCGGCGCTCCGGTATTTGTACTGCTTGGCTTCGGTCTTATGATGGGAGAGGAGTGTCTCGGCGGACTTGTGGGTATGCCAACTCTCGGACTCCTTACCGATTATGAGGGCAATGCGGCAAATTGGTCCTCTTTTGTATTCAACCTCGTATTCTGTGCCACAGCCGCTACTATTGTGTCGGGTGCTATGGCAGAGCGTACAAAGTTTTCATCCTACTGCATTTATTCAGCTGTGATTTCCGCAGTTGTTTATCCTATCGAGGCAGGCTGGATTTGGAATCCAAACGGCTGGCTCGTAACCAGGGGATTTCACGATTTTGCAGGCTCAACCGCAATACATATGGTAGGCGGTATCGCAGCTCTCATAGGTGCTATTATGGTGGGTCCCCGTATCGGCAAATATACTGTTGACAAAAAGACGGGCAAGAAAAAGCCTAACGCGATTCCCGGTCACTCATTGACATTAGGCGCTCTCGGTGTGTTCATTCTTTGGTTTGGTTGGTACGGCTTTAACGGTGCCGCCGCAACCTCTACATCATCTTTGGCATCCATATTTGTTACTACCACTCTTTCACCGGCTGTTGCTACGGTAGTTACTATGATTTTTACTTGGATAAAGGACGGCAAGCCCGATGTGTCTATGTCACTGAATGCGTCTCTGGCAGGTCTCGTTGCCATCACTGCACCGTGTGACTGCACAAACGCTCTCGGCTCTATGATTATCGGTGCTGTGTCAGGTATTTTGGTTGTAGTTGCTGTAGAAGTGATTGATAAAAAATTACATATTGATGATCCGGTAGGTGCTGTTGCCGTTCACTGTGTAAACGGTGTGTGGGGCACAATAGCAGTGGGCTTGTTCTCAACCGGTGCAGACGGTGTAGGAAAAGGATTGTTCTACGGCGGCGGATTTAAACAGCTTGGCATACAGGCACTCGGCGTAGTTGCTGTTTGTGCATTCGCAGCAGTAACGATGTTCCTGACATTCTATATCTTAAAGCACACGATCGGCCTGAGAGCTTCAAGAGAAGAAGAGCTCAAGGGTCTTGATACAACAGAACACGGTCTGCCGAGTTCCTACGCAGATTTCGTTATCGCAGGCGACAGCGTATACAGCGGTTC
>ERZ779888.1684-NODE-1684-length-20848-cov-22.868321_pt1 | contig 20848 bp, 18 predicted proteins | sample MGYA00511245_ERZ779888 | MGnify/ENA primary metagenome ERZ779888 (study PRJEB29588, sample SAMEA2155255) | human gut metagenome | biome: human gut; feature: human-associated habitat; material: faeces | place: Denmark | collected 2008/2010 ...
GTGGTAACTTCATTCTACCAGAGCCTGCAAGCTATGTCTTCTTTTATGCTCTTTTCAATTTGCGCAACTTATTGTACATTATCGTCACAGGAACAATTTGCAAAAAAATCAACGTTATCCGTCAGGCTGTTTCAAATTGGGAGCGTAGAATTGCGATGCTGGATGACTTTCTGCTCCACACGTTGACGGACGAGCACGGTGCGAGACTCTTGTTTGAGATCTTAGCTAGATGTTGCAAGGTATCTTGAGATATCTAACTATCTCAATATATTATCTAAAGTTATGGCTGGGCTGTATAGCCACTAGTTAGTGCTTACCATTGGGTTATTATTTAAGCTTAGTTAATGAGGATAACAACAAATCAGAAAAATCCTTGTCAATTTCCTTAGTTTGAGCTATCTCTATTTTTAGCCTATCGTTATATTTGAACCTAGGGTTAGAAAAGAAAGACTTTAAATATAAGTTCTGATTAAAAAGAGTTCGCTTAAGCAACTCGTTACTCATCGAGTGTAACTCTTCATGCCGTGAAAGATTATATCGTGTGCTTAGGTATTCTAATCTATGCTTCATAAGTATTTTTTGGGCTCTAATTAGATACATTGCGCTCAACCATACCCGATGGTTCTCAACAAGGTCACACAATGTATCATAGTACTCAAGTCCAAATTTCATTCCCGAGTAAGCGTTTGCAAGGGAGAAAAATTTCTTTTCTTCCATATCATTTGTCTGATGCTGCAAAAATGTTCCGTTCATGCTTCGCGAGGAGACATAATCTTCAACTTGCTTAATCAAAGAACTTAAATCAAATGAATAAACATATCCCTTTTTCTTCCTTATAATTCGGAATAGCTTGTACGGATACCACTCGTGTTCAGTCTCGCAATATTCAATCGAAGATTGCAATTCATCAAACGAAGCAGTTGCATGGGAGTATTTGCTCTGAAAAAAATCCGCCATATATATTTCTCTTTTATCAATATCAAAACCATATACTAACGGAGAGTGCCGCTCATCCGTCGACGTTCTATAGGCGCTAATTGATCGTTTGTTAATATATGGCAAAACATAATATCCGCTCCTAATACAATCAATTACAAACTTTGAAAAATCCCCATTTGATATTCGAAGAATAAAATTTCTGGTTAGGGCGTTATCCTCAATATAGTAGCAATTATACCACATATCTTCTCGGTAAAAATCATCATATTCAAATTCTTCATTTATACGAATATTAACAAAATTATTCATTACCCATTCGTATTCGCCTAAGTCGTCCCCAATTATCGATAACAGTGCTGCATCTTGTGGAAGATGGGCTATTATAGGGGTATGTGTCGGTAGTATTTTAACGTTTGTATTATTTGATTGAACCATTACATAAACCTCCTTAGTTAATCTGCATTCTCACGTCTAGCACTGCTCTACATAATACTGAGCTTGTGCGTTCCACAGCTGATAATACTTTCCAACTGTATCCTTTAGCAATTCATTGTGAGAGCCGCGCTGGACCAGATGGCCGCCGTCCAGAACGAATATCTCATCGCAAAAGCGGCAGCTCGATAGGCGGTGTGATATGTATATGGCGCAGCGCTTCTCGACAAGGGTGTTCAGCTTTGTGAAGATTTCGTACTCCGCCACAGGGTCAAGGGCTGCAGTGGGTTCGTCCAGTATGACTATAGGTGCCTCTTTGCATATAGCTCTTGCTATTGCCACTCGCTGAGCCTCTCCACCAGAGAGTTCCTCACCATCCTCGAAAATATCATGATAAAGATTTGTATTGATGCCTTTCTCCATCTTGGCCAGTCTATCATCAAAGCCAACCTTTCTTAAAGATTCTATAATACGGTCATCAGAATAGTCTCGTCCTGCGGCCACATTGAAGCGCAGACTGTAGGCAAATATAAAGAAATCTTGAAATACCACGGAGAAAAGTTCTCTGTACGCTTCGGGGGAGTACTGTTCCATCTCTTTGCCATTTATGCTGATTGAGCCTGATTCTGCCTCATATAGGCCGCAAAGAAGCTTTACAAGTGTGGTTTTGCCGCTGCCGTTTTCTCCCACCACGGCTATACGCTTGTTCCCGCTTATTGTGAATGAAACATCCTCCAATGCCCTCCTATCAGAGCCAGGGTAGGTAAAGGATACGTTCCTAAGTTCTATTGTTATATCCTCTGAGCCGGGTAGCGCTCTGTTGGATACGCTATCGTTTGTATCAGCCTCTCCTTCTCCACCTTCGCCTATAAAGTCCAACGTACTTCCAAGGCGGTCTGCACTAATGTTTAGCTCCGCAGTGGCGCGAATCAACCTTGATATATAGTCTGCGAACTTGTATATGGCTTGGGCGGAGCGAGTCATCTCACTTAATGTGATGTATCTAGCAATAGTACACATAGCTACGAACACGTAGGACAAGCCGAGGAATATGCCGGATACAAGGCCCTTTAGGCCTTCTCCCAGTGTTTGTATGTTGGATAGCTTCATTACCCTTTCACGTATTCGGCTTACATCCTCCTTTATTGAGTTGCGTATCATAGGGACGCCGCCATACATGGATATGTTTTTAATCGCACTGTAGTTTATGGCGCCGCCCCCCATATCCATATAGTTAAAGCGGCTCTTTAGCTCACAATCGGTCAGCTCCTGCATACAGGCCGCCTCCCGCTTGTTATGAAACAGGGAGAAATAGGCTGAAGACAGTGCCGCCAGCAATACTATCGCCAGTATTACACCTCCTCCAGACAACAAAGCTGAGTTCCTGAAAAGGGCCGCAAACAAGGGGACAAGCAGCCCCAGGGATACCACCGCGCCCACCGCGCTGTACACAATGTCATTTAATATGTTTATCACGCCGTATATGCCGCTGCCCCAGCTTCGGTCGGCCTGAATGCGGGCGCGGGCCTGCTTTGTATATTCGCTGTCTATATCGGCATAGCCCATGCGCAGACCCTTTCGAGCTACTAGGGTTTCAAACTTTTCGGATATGTAATCCATTCGCACTCGCTTTGCCTTGTTTAGGAAAATCTGAATTAGCTGCATTGCCAAATGGACAAGCAGCCCCAATAGAGCCGCCCATATAATGGACTTAACATCTGCGGAGCGAGTGGATAGCATATCAAGCACCGCAGATAGCACCAGCACCGGAATATAACCTGTGAACACAGTCAAGATGCTAAATAGAAATGTTTCTATCACAAACAATTTGTCCGACTGCCAAATGAAAGCCATGGACTGCCTAAGAACTCTTTTTGATTGCACAGATTGCTCGGATGACTTTTTCATAGTTTTATTTTCCCCTCTCACTGGGTTGATTGGAGGCATCCGTCATTGCCGTCCTTATAATACCTGCTTTGCAGTTTGTACATTTCGGCGTATATGCCGCCATGTTTAATCAACTCCTCATGGGTACCCACCTCGACGATTCTGCCCTGACTAAGCACCACTATCCTATCCAAAAAGCGGGTACTTGCAAGCCTGTGGGATATGTATAAACAGGTGTGGCCTTTTGATGCCCGGTGGAACTGCTCGTACGTTTCACTCTCGGCCACCGCATCCAATGCGGCAGTTGGCTCGTCAAATATCATCAGCTTGGCGCTGCTGTGATAGAGCGCCCGTGCCATGTATATCTTTTGCAGCTGTCCACCGGAAAGCATTATGCCATTCTCATCCACGGCTCTTGTCACTTCTGTGCGAATTTGATTGGGCAGGGATTTCACGTAATCGTATAGACCCGCTTGCATCAGGCAGTCCCACGCCAAATCAAAATCAGTGTCCTCGATAGATTTCATTGATATGTTCTCGGCTATTGAATAGGGCAGCACAATCGAATCCTGAAATACCACCGCAATGTGGTTAGATAGTGTTTTCGCATCTATATCGCCTACGTTCACCCCGTCTATGTAAATTCCGCCAGACGTAGGCTTGTATAGTCCGCAGATCAGCTTTACCATGGTGGTTTTCCCAGCACCGTTTAGCCCTACTATAGCAACGTTCTCCCCATCTTCAATTGTAAGGTTAAGTCCGTCTACAATACATGGGCCGTCGTCCTCATATGAAAAGCAAACATTCCTAAATTCAACCCGTGCCGATTTGAGCTCCGCCTGATGCGATGCATGGATCGGCTCAAATGCGCCCGAGTCGTGCTCCATATAGGCGCAAACCTCAGCCATCGCATTATTCCCGGCCTTTAGCTTGTTAAAGCTGCGTACAAATTCGTTTACAAAGCTTGAAAACTGGGCAATAACACCTAAATATAGTACGAACTCGTGCAACGCTATCCCGTTGAACACCATGTATATAAGATAGGAATAGGCCACCGCATCCCTTATGAATCCGGTTATGGCCTCTGTGGTATCTGCAACTGCCGCGGCGGATTCGAACTTCCTGCGGCTGAGGCTCAGCTTTGCAAGTGAGGCATCTATAAGCTTCTCTATTTTGCCGCTCATGTTAAACATGCGAATATCCTTGCCTGCGCGAACGCTTTGGGAGATATTATTTAGATATGTTATCTGTCTATAGTCCGCCGCTTGAATTTGCCGCCTTGCTGCATCCGCCTTACTCATATACCTGAGTGAGAAGTAATTCACCAATGAAAGTCCCAACAGGAAAAACGTAAAGTAGATTGAAAGCTGGCTTAATATGCCGGAAAATATCACAAACGAAGCCACGCAGACTGATAGGTTTATCATGCCCTCAACGGTGGTTCTAAATTCAACGGCCCAGCGGCATATTTGTCTGGCCTTTTCATAACTCTGCTGGCCCTCTGCGCTCTCTACGTATTGAAAAGTATGCTCAAACCGCCTTAAAAAAATATCACACACTGCCTTGCGGCCCAGAAAGAGCTGCTTGTACCCTTTAGCGCCATAGCTAACCCCTTCCACCACATGCAGCAACACTACTGCCACTGCCACAATGATAAGCATTGTAGCATCTCTTGGCTCCACATTGGCTTCCACTACCGATACCGCAACAGATGGTAAATACACCATGGCGAGGGACATCAGCACACTGGACACTATGCACGCCAATATAAGCAATACTAACAGTGGCTCATCCCTCAACATAATCGAAAGATAGAATCGTATTCCGCCTAGAACGCGTCCGCTTTCTTTACTACCATTTCTCAACTTAAATCACCTCGCTCACGAATTGTAAAAAACGATTGCAACCTATTTAAGAATTGTTTATATTCATCGTCAAGGGTAGTAATTTCTTGATAATTTGCAAAGTTGGTACGAAGAATGTTGCAATGTTCTACTGCACAAAAGTCAGACATTTCGCATTCACGACAATCTTGACACGTTGGAATGAAAACCCCATTATCTGCAATCGAATATAGACGATTTGCTCTCTTAATCAACTGTCCGTCCATATCAACTGGACCAAGAAATTCAATTAAGTCCCCATGAGGTATAGTTTGGTTTATGGCTTCAAGTATGACTTCGTCTCCATTTTTCAAACGATCACTGACACGAGCATATTCATTAGCGCGGATAATAAATTTTTTTGCGCGATTATAATCGTTTAGATATAGAGCGATATATCCTAACATATAATACGGACTAACCATATAGTCTCTTTCTTCGCTCCAGTCAATTAAGATGCCAAAGAGTTTTTGAATATTAAACTCATATGTATATGATGGATATTCCAAAATGCGCGCGAGACAATCCGCAGCTTCATGTGTGAACATTTTGCCAGTTTGTCTAAGTAGCCTAACTTTATCTATATCTTTACAAACTTGATAGATGTCTTCTCCAGGGTAGTAGAACGAATCGCACATGGATGGCACCATTACTCTTATGCATGGGAAGCCGAATCTTGAATGATTTTTTACAACAATTTCATCACAAATGGATTTCGCTGAATCAATCAGATGCTGCGCTGCCAGCTCATTGGTAATGTAATCACGTATAAAACCGCGTGTTTGGGAAGTCGATGAATTAAGGCATCTAAGAAACTGTAACGGTAAACTACCCGATCCGTCAACTTCAGTTCTAGCATGATTATTGCGCCTATTACTATCAAACCAGAATTGTCCCTCAGGGCAGTTCAAGTAGTCTCTCATTTTCATCCTAAAGTTTATATCAAAGCTTACCCCCTGGAATATCTCCGTGATGCATCTTTGTAGAGCAATATCTAAACACGGATCAGCACCCAGCTTGAAAAGATATTTTGACTTAGATGGATTGAAAACAAGTACACCTACCACAGGTATTTTACCGCCTAGAGAACAATCAATTACATACGGGAAATATTTCTTCTCCCGGATTGCTTCAATTAGGGAATATGAATTTAGTCCGCATAAAGCTCTGTCGTCTATAACAGCGAAAGTGTTACTTTCGTAGTGTTGCTTATATATAAATTGGATGACATACCGTTCTAAAATTTCCCCCAATCCCTGAGTAAACGCCTCCATAAAAGTATTGCCAGCCGCCAAACCATTACTACCACAAAGAACTTCAATCATTCTTTTAGAAAACAAACGCGGTGTATCATTTTTTAACGAATCAAAGCTAACCATGCCATACGAGATCTCGAGTAGTTCGGAAAATTTTTTTGAGTCCAGTTTTCGGCAAACATCACCAAAAAAAGTCTGCATATCTGCCCATGTTTTTTCGAAACAAGATTCTACTTCCACAGCAGGTAGCTTAGTCGAATATTCAGAATACAACCTATCAAAAAGCATACCCGATTGTAGTCTTTCCATAAATTCGCCATATGCACTGGCTAAAGCATATTCCTTAGTAATACCCTTACCATTTGTGCCAACACCATGCAGATGCTTTATTTCGATTCGGTTGGAATACCACAAACCTCTATATTCATTCTCCTCAGTTTGAATCGTTTCTATACCTAATAAACTTAGTATTGACCTTATGCGGTCAATTGTGCTTTCTGGTGTATCATCTTTTCGATTCCACTCACTTATAATATCTTTCATAGTTGGTTCCTCTCCCTAAATACATTATACTTTCTACAGAAGGAATATTCTACGAAAAAAAAGATTGTATTTCTACTATTAGTTGCTCATACACATCATTATCCGTCAGCGAGAAAGCTTTTATTTCAAAATGATTCCTTATTTCATATAAGTATTCGTTCATTTCTTCCTGACGTGCAATCCTGTTTAAATTTGTTATGTACCCTCCTTCGTTGTTGAAAATAAGTGGCGATGCAACGATAGCGATAACTTTTGCGTCATATATTGAGGTTAGGTATGATATATTCCTCGCCACATAGGAAATGTCATCATTGTAGTTAACGCATAAAATGTATGCATCAGCTCGAGTACCTAGAATGAATTCGTGTTGAGCCACAGGAATATATCCAGTAGATTCAAATCCCCTCGGTATTGATTGTGATTGTGAGCCAACAATCACAATATCAGGATTCTTTTTATCCATATGAGCTATAATTTCATCTATGTATTGGATTGCATCTATACCACTAAGCTGGACGGTTGAATTCATGCCTATCGGATAAGAGCCTTCAAAGCCGAACAACTCTGAGGAAGGTTCTGTGCCCAAATTAGCAACGTTATATCCAAGTGCCTTTAGCTTATGGCGCAAATTCAGTTGAAGAGTAAACTTGCCCTGCTTAGATCCAGTTCCAACAATGCCAAGGATGGGCGCTCCAAAGCAATGCAATTTACCGAATCTGTTTACAGGGACATGATTTTTCCCTACATGTGGTATCCTTATAGAACCAGAAAATGAATCTGGATAGTAGCAATCAATCGCATCAAAGACGAACATTTGTTTTTTATAAATTGAACATAGATCAATTATCTCCTGCTTAATGTTTTGCCTTTTAATGGCTTTTGCCGTCATATTACAGTGGCCAACTATTACCGTGTCAAAACTCCCGCCCCAGTCAATCGAATCTATTGAACATACTTTTATATTGGCCAAATCGTAATCAACAGGTGCGTTTCTATACACAAAATCGCCTAACTTTCTGCCAACAAAATTCCTATGCCTGAAGTCAGCGACTTGAGATATTTTAAACGGTAAATAGTCAGCATGTTCTATTAATGCATTTATTTCCTTGGACACGGGCAGAATAACCGCAGAATGAATTTCTAACGGCCTGTTATTGCTCACGGTATATGGTGAGGGTATAATTGTATCAGCATGGCTCATTAAAATTGAATGCGCGCTCCCTTCGCAAGAAATTTGTCCCAATGCAATTTGACCGACCACATGGGGAACAATAAAGCTTGATCCACGCTGATCTGCAAAGCAATCATCACGCGTTGCAAGGCGCTGAGAATATCCCATCCCTCTTATGTTAATGATTGAATTTTTCACATACTGATACTGATTTGGAGTAAAGCATGAGAGACTTGTATCTACACCTATAACGCAGTCAAATGCTGCGGGGTAAGTTATGGCTCCATCATTCGAGTATGCTGCCACAATGCAAGTTCCACGGCTTGAAATACTCTCACAGACTTGATTAAACGATTGAAAGTTGCTACATGTTGTAATACCTGCGCTCAAGTTGATCAAGTCGCAAGGAATAGTTGAATCAATTAGATTAAGTGTAAATAGCAACAGGTCTTCATCCACGTCACACTCATCATCAAAAACCTTGATTATTATAAGTTCCGCAAGTTCAGAGTATTCTATGTAGCGGCTTAGGGCATGCACAACACTTGTTCCATGCCCAACATTATCACATATATCATCGTCAATAATAATCTCACTATTCGCTCCTCTAAAAACGTGAATCCTTTCTGATACAGTCAATTTCCCCGAGATCGCTCTATGACCCTCATTAAGTCCGCTATCAATGACGACAATGCGTAGCATACACACCTCCAGATTCTGTGATGTGAACAGGATCTGAGATCCTGTTCACATCCTCTAGGAACTAATAACATAATTCGATTAAGGTTCACGCACCAGCGCATGAACAGCTTCCGCCATGACTTTCACCATACATTTTTACAACCGCCTTTTTAGTAGGCTTTACAAGCTTTGTCTTCTTCATTTCTTCTCCTCCTTTCCCCAGAAATATATTTCATTTATCTTCGCATCGCCCCCTTTCTTAAAGTATATATTTCATTTATCTTCGTAGCATCCCTTCACGTTGTGTACACGCAAAACTAGATAACTGCAACAATCATTTCATGAAAATCCAAGAAAGAAGTTAGCTCTGTTCCGGAGAGATAAACATCAGGTATTTCTATGCCAAAAGTGTCTTCAATCGAAACAATCAGTGCTATCTGTTGCAAAGAATCCAATTTGAGATTTTCGCTTTCATCTAATCCGTCAACTTCAATTCCGCAATCCCGAAAAATAATTCTAAGTTTTTCTTTTGTGTCCGTTAACCTCATGCTAGTCATTTTGTTGCCTCCATACTAATATACTTTCCTTTTTTAATCATGGCATATAACATACCCGGAACCATTGCTTTATACTCCACGCATTTGGGCTTTTTACCAATTTTTTCAGCAAAAAAACATCGGTTTGATAAACACTGTGGCAAGAACGCACACTCTTTGCATCTATCATGAATTGATGGACTTCTATGCCAAATTCCTTCTTCATCCTGATTTATAACAAGCTCCCCGGTGTTAGTAATGTGCCCAATGCAGTTTCTTTCATTATTCATATGCATCGCGCACTTCATAACTCGTCCATCATAATTTATAACGTAGCCATTCTTATAGAAAGCCTCGCATGTATCAAACCCTCCTTTACTAGACATTTGCTCTGAGCACAGCAGTCCTCTATCTAACGCTTCCTTGGCAAACTCAAGACACCTATTGTTGTCACGAAGCACCAAATCGTCCTTCTTGTTCAAGATTCGTGTACCGCCCCAGTCTCGTACCCACTGCCATATTAGAACAAATCTATGATCATCACCGAAAAGTATAGCCATATTATCTATAAAATCGCGAATCACTTTGTTAGTCATGCTCTCCGAAACATTAATTCGTATCCCGATTTCAAATCTTTTATTATGTGACCGCTCCTTTATGTTTATAAGGTTATTGATAATCCGCTCATATGAATCTGCTTTTGTCTTATGGGGGCGTTGTTTGTTGTGTGTTTCACTGTTGCCATCAATTGTAATTTGATAATACAAGACATTGCATTTTAGCAGCTCAGAAAATGTTAAGTAGTCTAGCTCATAGCCATTTGTAGTGATGTGCGACACAAAAGAGACTCTGTGCGACTTACATATCTCCTTCACTTGGCGCATCATGTCGACTATCTGTCTCTTGCACAGTAACGGCTCTCCCCCAAACCAGCTTAGATATAGCTCGTTGCAAGACCATAAGGCGTTATCCAGCCATTTGATTATACTAGTGCATGTTAAGCTATCCATGAAATGACTCAATTCGCTCTGATAACAATAGGAACACATAAAATTGCACGCATCTGTTGGAATTATCGTAACTACCATTCTTTTATCAGAACATCGTTTCTTCTCAGTTTCATTAAGTGCCACAGATATTTCATTTGTGTCATCTTCTACAAGGAAGCCGCGCGAAAAAAGCTCTTTAACTTCACCAGGCTGTCGTACTGTTGCAAGGAATTCGATCGGTTGATATGTGGGAGATATACTGAGCAACTCCCTTGATAGCGTATTATATATAAGATTAAACTCTTTACCGTCGACCTCAACCCTTTGAAAGTAATTAAAAATTGATGGTTTGTAATAATTCATGTAGTTACCTCCCTACTTATAAGCGACAACAACCGCTTGTTCAAACGATGCGTACTCATTTTTGTCAAGTAAAATACTATTGTGCATTAGGTTATACGCTGTTAGTTCTTTAGGATCCATAAGCTTCAGCTTACAGTATAAGTGCTTATTTGTATCAAATTCTTCAATTCCATAGTAATAGCGCAGCGGAATCCTGCCCGGGGAATTAACATCTTTTACTATTCTCTTAACGGCCACCTTTTTTGCGCCTAGCGCGAGAAGTAGATTTTGAATGTAACTAATGTCAAAACCGATAAAACCCGTCAAGCGTCGATATCGCCGAAATGACTGAATCATCTTTGCCGATAAACCTGCGATACGACTATTTCCTCCTATGGTTGTACGTGAATTTCCATAGATAACCATAACCCCATTTTCGCATAAAACGCGATACATTTCACTAACCGCCTGATTGGGCTGCGGCATATTATCAATCATCATTCTTGATACGCAGCATGCTATTTGACCGTCTTGAAATGGCAGGTTCATTGCATTCGCATGCAAGAAGTTTACTTGACTGTTGTGAGAAACCGAGTGTGCGAACTGGAGCATCTCTTGATTGGAATCAACTCCGATGACCGATGCATTTGGAAAGCATTCAGCAATAGTTTTCGTTGACCCACCAGACCCACATCCAATATCGGCGATAGGAAGGTCGGTCGAAACAGCAATATCATCCAATACGCCCACCAAATACTTTCTATCTAATAGCGCGCGCATATACGTATCGCCAAATTGTTTTAACAAGATGTCTCCCATAATGCTTCCGCCCCCAATTCTCGGCACAGTGCTCATCAGAAATATTCGGCATCTACAACCAAACGGTAATCAACTAAAATACCACTACTATAGTGTGCATGATTAACAGTAGCTCAACCATTTTATAACATTATAGCTTGACGCTGCTTGCGTGTCAATACCAGCAACACTCTACAGATAGACTTTCTGTAGAATAGCCTATTCTTACACTAATTTTCACTGCGGAAGTTAGGTTGGAAATTGGCTGGCTTAACAAATCTATACAGATCAAAGAATTGGTTCACAGCAGCATGGGGGAAACGCTCAACAAACTACTGGATCTGGGAGCCTAGAAGATGAACTAAGCCACGCGATACGAACGAAATAAGGCCACCAAGGCTTACTGCAGCGGGCACTACGACCGAAACCTTGCCACCACATCGGACAATGTCACTACCCATGTACCTTAGCTCAAAGGCACCTCGTTCGGAATTACTATCATCTAGCTGGACCGCCGCCGAGAGAGCGGCATGGATGAGGCACTAATCGAAAATATACCTTGTTGGTGTCTCGATCCGCAGAGCAGAGGATATTACTGATGTCCTGTGGAACAACAACGCATATCTGGCCACCATCAATGAGCTGAGCAAGAAGATCTATGTCCGCATTGAGGACTGGCAGAATCGCCCCTTGCAGGGTGAACGCTATCCGTATGCCTGTGCGGACGGGGGCTACTTTCGACGCAACTGGAGCGGCGAGTTTGAAAACGTCGTGGTTATTCTGGTAGCAATTGCAGTCAATGAGGACGGATGCAGTGGGGATTTTAGCGCTGCTTAGGACACGAAAGAGGGCAAGACCAGATGGACGGCTTCTTTCGGCGATTTCGCATCAGTGGTTTGGACGGAGTAAAAAAGGTGGTTTGTGATAAGCGCCATGGTATGTTGGAGGCTGTGGAAGAATTATTCCCATAGGCCAAGCACCAGCGCTACACGGTCCATTTCTACCGCAATGTGTTCTATGTTACTCCGGGCTCCAAGGTGAAGCTAGTGGCTAAAACGCTCAAGGCGATCCACGCATGAGAAGACAAGAAAGCTGCATGGGGAAAGGCAAGGACTGTGGTGGAAAAACAGCGTTCCATGAGGCTGAAGTAGGCGGCCGACAAGGTGGAGGAAGGCATCGAGGAGGCTCTGAGCCCTTTTGGACTTCCCCAGCGAACACCGAACGCACATACGCACCAACAATGTCATCTAACGGCTACACTGGAAAATCCGCCACCGCACCCGCATGATGGGCAGCTTCCCAGACGACAATTCCGCCCCGATGCTAGTCTACGCTAAGCTGCGCCATGTGGCAAGTACGCAGTGGAGCAACAAAAAGTATATGAACATGAAGCACTTAGAGACGGCTCTGGAAGATGCCTCCGTGCCGGTTCACTTCATTTTAGCCGAAGTCTGCAAACTATTTTGCGCATAACTTTTGACGCTACCAGCCTGTGCATTCCTTTTTGTGCATAATTTTTGACACCATCTCGTAAATATGGACAGTGGCTGCCATTACAGATGACCGTGCTGGCTCACCAGAATGGATTGGGCAGCCTTAATGCTGCCAAAGTTCAGAAAGGGCTGTTCGCCGGATATTTCAACCTGTGAGGGCTTTCTCATCAAAATAAAAAATGAAAAGCTCGCCAAAAGATCATGGATTGGTGTCTCCATAGACGAGTTTATTGCTCAGCTTAAACTCTATCTTCAGTGGCATAATGAAAAGAGGCTCAAGCTCTCTTTTTTGGGGTGATGCCATCCATGACGTACAGGCACAGTCTTGGCCTAGTGAGTTGACTGTCTATGATTATTTCTGTACCAACTGCCTCGGCGTTTGTGTTAGCCTGGGAAGAGAGTGTTCAACGATTACACTCAATACACCAACTGTGGATATACCATTTTATTTATGAATAATACAAGTTTCCAAGATAGTAATCATTTGGACCATAGTCATTTACTAAAGCATCTTTACTGGCTCGAGAATAAAAACCAGATAAGACTCCATTGTAGCAGAATAAGCCGACAGTTATGCGGAATTGGCCATACTCAAGAGTGTCGTTGTTTATATACGGATACATAGCGGTATCCGTTTCGATGAACTCCTGTACTATGTAGTTGGTGTTCCATGTTGACTCGGCGATGAGCTGCCATTCTGCTTTGCTTACAGATTTACCAGCAATAACACCCACTCCGCCATAAGTATCTCTTGATTTTAATATATACTTCTCCTTGTTAGCGCTAACACGTTCGAGCAGCTCTTTATCTCCTCTGAACAAGTAAGTCAATGGGACGAAGCACCGAATAAAGTCTCTTTCATATGAGGATATATAAGGGTCGACAAGACTGCTGTGTAGTAGAGCAAAAAAAGCTTTATCGTCAATTATTTTCCCAATGGCAGATCCTATAAAATATGTTGCCTTGTTTAAAATGGCACCAATAAAATCGGCGCAGCTATCTTTGTGTTGAATCAAGTCTGGCTCGTCAACCTCTTTTTGTACATAATCGATACGCCGTCCGTTGTGGTAGAGCGCATTGCAATAAAAAACCAAATCTCGAGGGTCGGCAAGAATGGCTTGTACCCCATGTTTTCTATACTCAGTAACATATAGCATGCTTTCTTCAAAATCGTTGCTATCTCTGAAATTGGTAATAGCTACTACAGGGCGGCATCCAGACTCATGATTGACTTGATTCGGCTTAATAAACGATTTAATATACATATCTGTTTGTGCTGAAATAAGGTTCTTATAGCTTAGGTTGTTTGATTGGGTAATGGCACGATATGGCGCAAGGGATAAAAGGCTCTCATTTACAACCATGTCCTTACGCATTCCAGCAGATCCATCACAGTTTATTTCACAGAGTAAAGCTTTTCCACTCTGAAACAATAGATCAATTCGCATACACGGCAGACGGCACTCGTTGGTTCGCGCTGCTAAAAGAAGTTGGTGCAATAGTTTGTCAAAATCATAAAAACGTTGGATGCGAATGTCGGAATAATAAGCATTTACGATTTTCTGAGCTATGCTATATATGGTATCAGTGAAGTGAATACATCTACTCCAATCGTTTTTTGAGTAATACAGTGGTTCAAGAAGAAATTTAATGTACCTAGGATTCTTGAACTTACTGCTTTCATGCACTATTTTTTCGACTGCATTATTATATTCCTGAGGTAAAGTGCATCTGAATAAGTCAATTTGGGTTGCACTAAGCTGCCTGATATTGTTCATGAAAAATGCTCTCCTTAAAAATCTTATTTTATTTAAACCAAAGATTATACCTATAACTGAATAGTTGTCCGTTAATCATGACATAGATCTTAAGTGGATGTGAATGTGGTAGTACTAATGAGCCACAGATGACATTACCTTCAACATAGGCTGTATCATCTTTCTTCAATCGCAGTACTTGGACATTATCTGTGTATGTGAAGCCATAGTCCTGTCCCCAAAGAACAGAAAAGCCGACTATACAAGGGTCTGAATGTTCCATGCGTGATTTGATTTTGATTTTTACTGTGTTGCTTTCGTTACACTTATAGTCTAGGCAATCAATTGACACGGCGATTTTTTCATTCAACTCAAACGGTTCGTCCGATAGAATGCCACATCTTCCGCAATAACAATGCATGCGAGCGTATTCATGATAATGTGGATGAGTATACTTTGCGTAAAACGATTCACTTCCACATAAAGGACATTGTCTAAACGATAGTTGATAGGACGAATCTATTTTATAGCCATTCTCATAGCAGAATTCCTCCCAGCGGAAGCCGGTGGCATGGGCTTTTGCAACTAGCGATTCAATAATCATCGTAGATTGCCGAATCACATTTTCCCTAAGCTGGATGACTTGTGAATAAAGGGTTGACTCGTTATTAGCGTAGCTACTATTGATTCCTTGGTAGTTTTTTTGTATTTTCCTTATTCTGTTTTGAAGAAGCGTGTTCAGCTGATCCACTTTGTTATTTATCCTGAGGTTAAAGTCAGACGCTTGCTTAAGAAACGAAGCTGGGCTGAAGATGGAGAAATCGATAGTCAAAAAAGAAATCTCAAAATTCATTGGAGGGATGTCCTCACATGAAAATAAATCGAGATACCATCCTCGTTCATTAAAACCAAAAAGCTTGTACATCTTTAACACAAAGTCATTATCTGATACAATAAATCGGGAATATTCAAGATAGCTATCAAAATCCTCCTTTCCAAAATTAATGAAGTATATCCGAATCATTTTATAACCAGAGGTGTCGATGGAAATAGATATTTTCTCTTGATAAGTTATATCGTACACAGCTTCATATATGCTTGACTGGTTACCCATTGTAATGCCCGGGTTGCCTATCAACAAAAAGTTCCAAGGATGACTTATTGAGTAGTTTTCATTTACCATGTTGAGTATTGACACTACTTCACCTAGTGAAAACCCACATTCAAGCAAGCGAATGTAGTACATATTGAGCGGCTCAATTCCTTGAGCTGTTGTTAGTGTACCGATTACGCTCCGAGCATATCCTTCGAGAAATCCATAAAGGATAGTATACTTCTTTGAAAACATAGATACACGTGGTTTCACACTATTGCAGGAAAACAGAAATAGATTTTCTATTGGAATATCATGCGCAAGAATTCGTTTAGAACTAGGTTCAAAACATTCGCCGCAATAATGGCACGCTGGATTATTCTCCAAGGTGGACGTCTCGGAGGAATTAGCTCCGCATATTACATTAAGATTAGCAAGCCAAAATAAGTCATCACGGCCATGACCGAGAAAGCTACCTACTCTGCAAAAATGCGAATCAAAATATTTCTTAACATTCTCCAATGTGGCAGTATCTTGATTAAAAATTGTGAGTTTGCTCATAGCAGAATACTCGGGTGCTTTTTTATTCAGTATTCTCAAAAGGGATAGTTTATCTTCGTACTCAACGAAATTATAGTACAAATCTTTGGAAATCATGTGTAGCAACAACTCGGAATTACCACATGGAAAAAAGCCGATACGCAGCCTTGGCACAGTATGCGACGTTGACTCATGTATCCTGTTAATCCTATCTAATGTAAACAGGTTAACGGGCATAAAGATTGCGCAGGATACGTTTGTTTTCTTCTCCAGTTGCCCAATCAATTCATCAAATGTTCTAACCTCACTAACCTTTGCTGATAATATTGAAGCATAATACTTGCCAATATGTATATCATCTTGGTTGAGACAGCAAAGAATAATTTCATCCGCAGCGCAGAACCTTGGATCCACAATAGTGGATCCGTTGAGAATGGCCTGAGCTACTTGCGCATATTCGCGTTTGCTCGGTATGATATGGTGAATTTTGTTCGCATCGAAAGTCATATGTCGCTCCAAGTCTTTATGCCCAGTTACTGTTATATAATCTGCCACATAAATGATCCCACAAAAATTCGGATATATTTGTTAGTGTAACACACATTACCAATACTAATGTGTATATTATAACAAACGGAATGCGATATATCAAGCAATTTATTTGATGCTAGGCTGTCAGGAGCATTGGTTTAAGTCGAACATTGTAAGGCACAGCAATTTTAGCCACGTTCACCAGATCAAATAATCCGATTTTCTATAATCGCTAATGCAAAAATCATACCCACGCCATTGCATATCGAGCATCTTGATAAGCACAAGACTCATATTCATACCAGTGAGCATAGCTATTTCCTCAATCGTGCGCTCCTCACGGGCATACTCGTAAACCACATCATTCGGCATCAGTATGGACGCTGAGAACACGTTCATCTCAAGCTCCGTATTGTTGGCCATATTGTATAGCTCAAACTCCTTGAAAACGCAGTTCGAGTCCCTGTGCAGCATATGATGCCCTGTGTAATGGAATTTGATCGTGCGCTGCAACCGCACGCTGCAATGCGCGTTGACAAATATGAAATAACGTCGCTTGTCTGCTACATACATGCCCTTGAGCTTCATGAAGTAATTCACGAGCATGCGGATGATTTTTAGATAGTCCATATACATATAATCCAGCGGATCGGTGCTATCGACACACGAAACAAGCTTGCGAGCTTTTTAGAATCTCATGTTGCACGCTTGATCTCTCCATCCGCGTCATGCCGATTGTACTGGCTGGTCTGAGCCCGATACGTTGCCGATATGTTTCGTATATCGCATGCATTGTTCGAAAAACACCCTTTGTTCATGGGCTGTTTTTGCACTTCCTAGGGGTCTTGTTTGAAATCTTAGAGAAACGCAGCGAGATGAAGCTCAGCACGTTTTATCTGCTCTCAGCGTAACCCAAAGAGCTGGAGTGAAATGATCCTGAATGACGGGGTTTCTGCCAACGCTATTTCGAAGCGGGCAACGAAGTACTTCACCGTCCTGATTAGACCAAAATCTGTAACCTGAAGCATGAGAAAACGACTGCCGGGAGCCATCTCCCGGTAGCCGTCGGCCAGCGTAGATTGCGCCCGCCTTCATACAAAGGTCCACATGACCGAAAAAACAATTCTCGACCCTTAAATGCACGAAAACAGACGACACTAAACCGAAGTTGAATGTCGTCTGTTTTTGTCCAATTCTGTTTCGCAGTTGCCGATTCCGTAATTTTCTCAAATTACTGTCTTATCGGCACACGCCGGAGTGCCCCTTGTATCTCAATGTCATCAACTTAAGGCAACTCAGCATCTGCGCATATTGTTTGGAAATTTCATAGATTTGTGCTTTATCAGACGCTCCGCAGAACGATTTGGGCGCACCGGAACCACGGCCTTTGTGAGGCGAAATACCGGCTGTGCATACAACCGTTCCCGCTTTAGTCCGGAAGAAGCTGAAAGCATCTCCGCAACCGTTCTCTTCAGCTCTGAAATGGTCATTGCCATGTTCAGCTTATACGCATAGCGGTTCTCCGGTCTGTTATGCGCGGCTTCAATTTTATCGCGGAGATCATATTCCAAGACGCTCGCTAAATCGGTCAAAAACATTGCCGCATAGAAATCCTGCAGGATCGCGTCCGGAGAATAACCGGTAAAGCTCTCAATTTCCGGTTTGTTCTTCACATCGTTATACTTGGTTTCAATGCCCCGGCGTTTATGGTATGCCCATTTGAAATCATCCGAGGTTATTTTAGGATCAAGGATATTTGTTGCCGGATACTCAATATCTCCATTGGAAAGCTGAATCTTCAATACACGAAGCTTCAGAGGATGTTTCAGCTTTGCAAACCTGTGTTCAAACGTGTTGTCCTGTTCCGGAAGCTTCATGGAACGCAGAAATTCCGTGGAGCAGCGTATAATGAAGCTGTATCCGGAGCTTTCGATTGCATGGATCGGTTCAGCGGTGCGCCTTGGCTTGTCCGGGTGCCATACAGCTCCGCCGGTTCATTCGTGCAGGGAAGATTTAACCGTGTGCCATCAATCCCAAACAATTGATAGCCTTTCCGGTCGGTCAAATTGGCTTTTTCGTAGAAGCCATCAACAACACTTTGAAAAAGTTCCTGAAACACTTCCAGCTTGATCCGCTTCCTGCCCTTGGGAAAGGCTTGCTTGGAATACTCGATGTGTCCGGCCTTCCGCGCGTCGAAAAACGCATTCAGTCCTACCTGTAAGCTGCTTTTCAGGTCCTGAAGTGTTAAGTACATATAGTCAGTAAAGCCCATTTTGCGTCTCCTTGAAAAATCCATCTGCCGCTTTATTGATCTGCGGAGAAAATGCTCATCGCAGATGGCGTTATGGATACGGCGAACAATTTCAGGATATAAAGGCGAAGTTTTCATGATAATCACTCCAAATATCTAAATATCATATTGATTTTGGAGCAAATCCGAATTTGTCAATTGGCATTTTCACCAATATTTATGCCCGCTTCTTGACACTTTGGTGCATTGCCTTAAGTTGATGACATTGCCTTGTATCTGCTAGTTCTATCGATATGCAGACAAGAATCAATCCAAAGCACAACAAAGCCGATCGAAACCGCCAGTGCTTACCCGTAGCAAAAAAGGCGAGCATGCTTCCCACACCAAATACAGCATATATGATGGCCATAGGAAATCCTACTCAGCCATGCTCAGCTCGCGGCTTTCCTCTAAAAACGCTCTGCGCTGAACCTTCAAAAGCCGTAGCTTATATTCATCCGCGCCTATAAAGCCAAGATAGCCGTTTATCGCCGCAAGCTTTGTATTGACCGTGCGGCTGCTGAAACTCTCGGCAAGCGTTTCGCGGTATTCGAGCAGCGCGCACTTGCTCAGCGCGTTATGCCCCAAATAATTCGATAACCGTTCCATTTCATTTATATATTTAGTTATGGTTGCATGCGCCTTTTCCACCATCAACAGATATTGCTTGTAATCGTTTATGCTCTTTCTTGTTATGCTCCGCTGCATACAGGTTCCTTTCTCATCCCCGCAACGCGTTATTTTGTGCGTATATCTTGCAGCCTTCCATGCATTCGGCGGTTATTTGTATGTCAAAAACGCCCTGCTCCGATGCCAGTGTGCAGACGTTCCCTCGTGCCAATTTCGCGTGGCGAAGCCCGTTCCGTGCAGGTCTTCTGACTCAGGCCGTATATGTCTGCCGCGCCTTCCCAAATCGCTTCAGTGGCATTTTGCGGCCGACTCGTCCTTTACAGCAGCGCGTCCGTGCGGGGTTTTCACCCGGCTTCCCTCTTAGCCGCCCTTTCTTGGGCGGAACATGGAATATGTTTATTCTTTTTTCGACATTATCACCCCGTGCCCCGTTTGTCAATCTTTACCAACTGTTTTAGGCGTTGGTATTTTTTCCAGCTGAAAAAGTTGACAAGCTTGACCGGCAATATTATACTGAACATATGGCTCAGCTCAAACGAAATAGTCAAATTGCCCATCCGAACAAATTTGACCGCTATTTCTGGCTGGATGTTGACAGTTTAGCGTACAAAACAGCAGATATTAAGAATGTGATTTACGATTCTGATGAGGATGAAATCGTAGATTTTTTGCTTAGACAGGAGAAAAGTGGCACAAGTTATGAGTTGTTAGAAGATATATATGCTCGAGTATCAGAACTATCAGATGTGCGTGCTAAAGTCATCATCGGTGCATTGCTTAAATCCATGTAAAATCTCAATATGCTTGTATACAAAAGTTGGCTCTCTATAAACGCAGGTTTTTATGCAAAACATATGATGCTTGATTTAATAGAACGAATACCTCCTAAAGATAGAGTTCCATTCATATCTAAGTTTATTTCTTCTGACAAGGATGCCTTCCAATCCATGGCAACGATTATTAGTATACTTGGATTGGGTTATGAACGATTAGCTGCAGAAAATCAGGAAGCAGACTATAAAAAAGTTATCACTCAGGAAGAACGGGTTGCCATGGA
>ERZ779888.1691-NODE-1691-length-20791-cov-4.584828_pt1 | contig 20791 bp, 12 predicted proteins | sample MGYA00511245_ERZ779888 | MGnify/ENA primary metagenome ERZ779888 (study PRJEB29588, sample SAMEA2155255) | human gut metagenome | biome: human gut; feature: human-associated habitat; material: faeces | place: Denmark | collected 2008/2010 ...
TGTGGTATCCTGAAAATTTCGGCGATTATGTGACGGCGGAAAATGCGGATGAGCATATTTCCCGGCTGTTTTCCGACGAATTTTCACGAGAATTAAAGCAAGTTTTTTTGCTATTTTGGTATTGCAATTTTGTTTATTTTATTATATAATAAGTTTACTAATAAAATTACGGGGTTTTTGCAGTTGAAAAAGCGTTTGACGATTGTGCCGATAATTATAGCGATAATTATAGCGATGTTGATGGTGGCGGTCGGGTGTACCGTGCATATTCAGTATGCCGACCCCGTCGTTAAGTCCATCGCCGTCGACGGCGTGAGCAAAGTCGTTTACGTTTCCGGCGACAAACTCGACATAAGCGGCGCAACGCTTATCGTTACTTACGACGACGGCAAGCATAAGTCGATTCCGCTCACCGAAGATATGCTCGACGATTCGAGTTACGATATGAACGTGCCCGGCGAGCAAAAAGTAATCGTAGTTTACGAAAAAGTCAGCACCTTCTTTACGATAACGATAGAAAAATGGGTTATACAATCGGTTACGCTCGGAGAAAAACCGTACGTAACGGAATACGTCGTAGGAGAAGAAATCGATCCGCGCGGAGCGACGATAGAATGTAAATACGAAGGCAACAAGTACAAATTCGTGGAAGTTACTTCGGATATGTTGGAGCCGTACGACAACCAAACCGTGGGCAAAACCACGATTTACGCAACGTATTACGGGCAAAGACTGGGGTTCGAAGTGGAATTTGCGGATAAAACTCCCGTAAGTATCAAAAAAGTGGACGACGCGTCCGACAACTACGTTTTCGTAGGCAAGGGAGAAAACTTCAAACTCGACGGAATGACCGTCAAAATCGGTTACGACAACAATCAGGAAACGGCGTACGACGTTAAAAAAGAACTGGAAAACGACGTGTTCGTCAGTATCGACGACAGTTCCAAACGTTCGGTCGACGCCGTTTTAATGTATTATCCGAGCGATTATAAAGAAACCTACAAGTACCGTTTTTACGGCGTTTCCAGAGTGAGCGTCGGCGATATCGTCGAGCCGGGGCAGGAACTTGCCACCAACGAACTCGAAAGAAACGGCAAAACCATCCCGCTCGACCCCGTTATGAGCAAAAGTTACGGCACGGTAAAAGAAATTTCCCACAACGAAGACGGCAGCAGAACGTTGACGGTAAACACGTCGGTTTCGTACGAACTTACCAGACCCGAAGTTAAACCCGGCGACGTTATAGCGGACAAAACCTTTATCGGGAATCTCGGTACGACGAGAGTATACGCCGTCGGCGGCGGAAGAGTGGCAAGCGTGGACAACGGACTCGTTACGATAAAAACCGCCCCCACGTTCACTTTCGTAAGCAACGTAAAAGAAAAGAGTTTTTCTTCAATGGAACTTCTTTCCCTTCCCACCCCGACGAACTTCGTCGGCACGACGATAAACGATATGATAGAAGGGGATACGTTGGATAAAAGCAAAGGTTACGTCAGAGTTACGTTCGACGACGGATCGCAGGAAGAGTTCCGTATGGACGACGAGAACAATATAAAACTCGTCAACGACGGCAAAGACGTGGGCGATACTTTCTCGCTCGTACCCGGAAGAAACCGCGTACTCGTAGTTTACGGCGAAGTATTAAGCAACAGCAATTCCTTTATCGTAAGAGTCGAAAGTAAATACCCGATAGAACTTAAAATAAGCGACGGAATAAACGGCAGAACGTACTATCTCGGCGACAGAATATCCGTTGCCACGATGACGTACAGCGTAGCGTTCAACAACGGCACTACAAGCAAATCCGAGCCGATCACCGAAGATATGGTCGACGAAGGCTACTCGCTCGAATGTTCGGCGTTAAACGACAGAGCGAGCATAGCGTTCAAACTTCCCTCGAAATACGAGAAACTTCTGCCCGACGGCAATACTTATATAAAACCCGTTTGTTCGTACGCCGTCCGTCCGCAACCCGTTCAGTCGGTGGATTTCGTCGTAAAACCCGTCAAAGTTTACGTCGGACAGGCAAGCGACATCGTATATAGCGGCGCGTCGCTCGACGTGTATTACCGCAACAACACCGTGGTCAGTTACGGCTTCGGAGCAGGGTCCGAACTCGAAGTTAAATCCGTTCAGATCGACGACTGGAACGAAAGCGCAAGTTACGACTACGAAAAAGACGGAAAGGCGCGACTTTACGTGTTTACCCTCAGAGGCGACAACAGAGAAATTCCCATAAACGAAATAGTAAGAAGAAAACATACCGGCTACGAAGCGAGAGCGACGTACGTTGACGAATACGGCGAAGTGAGCCAAACGAGCGCGTTCTTCAAGTGGTTCAAAATCAGCGGAACGAAAATCGTTTCCGGTATAAAAATCACCGCTTTGAGAGATAAGGACGGCAAAGAATACTACAAAAAGAACTACACTCAGTACGAAGACTGGGATCTGAGCGGACTGGAAATGACCGTTACTTACAAGAACAGCGGCGGCGCGGAATCCACCGAAATTATCGACGAATTGTACCCGGAAATGATTTACGGCGGCAACACCAACACCATTGCGTCCGACGTTCAGGTCAAGTTCGCATATCTCGGAGCAATCGACGACACCACCCTTAAAATAAACGTGTCGGAAAGAAAACCGGTATCTGTCACCGTTGAAAAAACGGGCAAAACGAGATACGTAGGTAAATCGGGAATGAAACCCGACTTCTCGGAATACTCGTTTATCCTTGCCTACAACGCCGGTCCGTCGGAAAGAATATCCGGCAGTATGCTTTCTTCGATAAGCAACAAAGAAATATCTTCCGGGTTCTGGTACAGGACGTACAATTCGAGAGGAGAAGCGGTAGACAGCCTTATACAGACCGGCACGACCGTGTACGAACTCTGTTATTCCTACCCCGATTCCTCGGCGAACAAAGGCTATTCCGTCATCACGACCGTTTCTTACAAGGAAATACTTTACCTTATGGGAAACGACCCGAACAACGTTAAAATAAGGGATTATACGCTGGAAGTAGTGGACAATACCGACAAGGTTATATCCGTTTCTTACGAACAAAACGTCGAATTCGACGGAACGACGCTTAACCCGACGAACGGACGCTTCCTTAACGAAGAATCGAGCATAACCGCGATATTCCCCGAAGACAACGTGCAAAACGCCCTTCCCGTGCTTGCCGAATCGGCAGTCGGCTGGGAAATAATGCTCAGCGAATACTTCAAAGGCAAGATTATCGATAAAATGCTTACCGTCGTAAGAGAAGACGCGACCGGCGCAAGAACGACCGATTACGTTAAAATCACGCCCGCTATGCTCGACTACGACGTTTCGGACAGAACGATAGGGTACAGACGAGTTACCATAACGTATATGAACCTTAAATGCGAAGCGTTTATCTACGTATGGAGAGCGGAACTTACCGGCGCGGAAGTGGAAATCGCACCTTTGCAAAACTACATTTATACGTCGATTAACAGCGAAGACGATCTCGACCTTACCGGCGGAATTATCAGACTTACGTTTAACAAGTATACCCGCAGGGGCGAAGACGCAGGCAAAATGAATAAGTACGTCGATATGGACAGCAAAGACTTCACTTATTCCGGTTTCGTCAAAGGTTTGTATTCCAAAGAAGGGGAAAACATCACGATAAACGCCGTTTATAAAGACTTTACCGCGGAAAATCTGCGCGCAGGGTACACGATTACCGTTTACGACAGACAAGACGTGGATTTCTCGTACAATAACGTTATTTTCTTCTACGGCAACGCTTCCCCCGCTTCGTACAATGCGAAACAAGGCATACCCGAGTTCTTCTTCCCGTCGGATATCACGCTTAATTATATAGAAAGCAAAAATCTGATTACGCTTGCGCAATACCTGTCGCTCGACGAAAAAACGAGAGAATATTACGTCCCCGTTACCGTTTATGACGAAAACGAGAAGTTTGCTCCGGTTATGTTCGTTAAAGCGAGAAAACTTAACGAAGAAGACGCGGCGACCGGCGATATACAGGAAGAAAACTATCTCGACCCGGTTTACGGCTCGTATTACGTCAAGTACGGCACTATATATATGATAGCCGAAGAAGACTACGACTTGTTCGAAGACGCGGACAAAGCGAAGTTCAGCCCCGTGCCGACTTACGGCAGACGCGGTCAACTTGTGGAAACGTTCTACGTTACCGCAGACGGAACGGTAGGCGGAGCGACGCTGAGAACCAAGATTAACGCGTACAGCGGCGTAATCGTGGATAAAATAACCGCCGAAGAATACGACGCGCTTAGCGACGAAGAAAAAGCAGGGTACGAAGAAGAAAGCAACGTATACTTTATATTGATGTGCGTCACCGACGACAGACCGTTAAAAACGAGATTTTACGAAACGGCGAATTATGCGTTAAGACACTACGCGATAATACAAAAAGTTATCGAAGTAAGAGTGGAAGACAGCAGCGAAAACGCAAAAGTGCTGAGAGTAAGCGCGAAAAAAGAAAGCGTCGCTTATAGCGGAAACCCGTACGCGATTTACTATTTGCATAACCCCGCGCTCGACGTTATCGGCAAAGCAAAGGAAAAAGTAGAATCGGCGTATCCCGAATCGAAGAATTATATCAATTCCGTTTACCTTGCTTCGCCCAACGAGAAATATTTTGAAATCGTGATAAGGTTTACCGACAGTTACGTCGAAACGGAAGAAACGAAAACCGTCGTGGCAGAACTTTACTACGAAATATTGTCCGCACTTTTTGGCGGCGAGTTCAAAGAAGAAACGGGAGTCGAACTTTCTCACGTCAACTTCGACGGAAAAGAATGGGGCAGCGAATACGACTTTAACCCCAACGACAAAACCGCTATGGTGGAGAAACTCAAATCGAAATGGTATAACGGGATAAACGTGTTCGATAAGAGCGCGATAGAAAGCGGCGAATATAACGTTTCTTACGCCCTTACGTTCGGCGATACGAAGACGAGAAACGGCGTGTTGCAACTGCTTGACGGCAATCTCGTTATCGGTAAGACAGTGGATGAAAACGGACGCGTAAAATACACCGTCGAGGCAGGTACGCTCTGGCACAGAAGTTATACCGTAGACCTTACGAGGGGAACGATAATCGAAGACGGCGAAAAAATAACGGTTAAAAAATAAACGACACAGATATAAACAAATAAGGAGCGATTATGGCAAAAGCAATTCAACCACAAGAACCCGTAGATAATTTTAGGGATTACCTCGAAGCGACGGGAAACAGCGAAGGTCTGGACTTTATATCCGGGCTTGAAAGCGGCGGACATAAACTGACCGTGCGCGGCGCAGGCTATATAGGTTTGTTCACATTCGACTGCGTGTACGGTTACGACGTGTTCGCAAACGAAGAAAACAAACGTAAATACGCTAATTTGCTAGAAACTTCATCGGAAATCGGCTCGGCGGCGGTTACTATCGGTTACAGCATTTTGTCCGGGAGCGTACACGCGCTGGTAAAAGCGGATTCCGAATCGCTTGCGAGAGCGTATATGAAGGTGATTAACGACGAGTTCGAAAGAGTGTACGACGACGGAGCGCACTCCGTGGGATACCCGTTCAGAGCAAGGTTCGACCTTAAAAAGATAAGCGGCACGCACGCTATCTGGAACGCCCTCGGCGAGATCCACGGCTACAGCGCAATGGACGGCGAAGCCGAACCGTATAACAGCCTTTCGTACCTTATGCGCGGAAATACGATGGCAAACCTTGTTCTCGGAATAGAACTCGGCATATCGGATATATCGTCTTTCGGAAATAAACTCGCTTCGAAAACCGTTTTCAAACCCTATAAAGCGAAAACCGGTTATGAAAAACTAAACGAAGTACTGGAAGATATGAGAAAACGCTACGTTTATCCGTACGCAAGAGTTAAGGAAGACACCCTTGCGATGATTATGGGCGAAACGAGCGCGAGATGCGGCAAGCCGTACGCTACGGTTGCAAAAAAAATGCATTGCTACAAAGGTCGCCACGATCTTACGGTAACGACGCTGTGCTCGTTTATGATCAGAAGAAAATACACCTTTGACCAAAGCACGAATATGTTGCAACTCGGCAGCGAAAATATGAACAATCTCATTATAGAAACTCTCGCCGAACTTAACAGACTGACCGGGTATTCGTACGAATATATAGTCAAAAAGATGCTTTGCATAAGAGATAGCGGATACGGACTTCTCGTGACCGTGTTTAAGCATTTGCACAACGCATACGGTTGGAGTTTTGCCGAACTTTGCGAAAAATACCATATCGCTCGCGACGCAATGTATATCCGTTCTTTGTGTAATTTCTAAAAAACGGCAGGTTTTTACAGAGATTATGCAGATAACGAAGCGTTCGGTATTGACTAGTATTAGAAAAAATGTTAAACTAAATAAAGTCGGAGGTTAATAATGGCTCAACTTAATAATTGCACGGTTTCTTTGACCGGTGAAATAGTAAATAAAAAACGTTCTCGTCAAAACGTAAGCAGTTTTTACGACGGAACGGCAGGAAGACACTTCTTTATGATGCTGGGCACGGCGTTGCTTGCGCTTATTCCTTTCGTAGGATTGCCGAACGCGCTTTGTATTCAAAACAGATGGAATTGCCGTCATACGCAAATAGTCGGTATGCGCCTTAGATTCGAAGGAAGAGCCGGAAATCTTCTCGGAAGACTGTTCGTCTGGGGCTTCTTCTCGGTAATAACGCTCGGAATTTATGCGCTCGTGCTTGCACCCGTAAGATATAAACAATGGGTAGCCGAACATACCATCTTCGAAGCGGTAGCACAATAAAACGAAAAATAACGACTTCAAAAAGAACCTTCAAAACGAAGGTTCTTTTTTTATAATAAAGCCGTCGTGTATCTAACTGCGCATTACGCTGTAACACAAAGCCTTCCCCTTGGGGGGAAGGTGGCAATGAAGTTGACGGATGAGGGGTAGATTATCCGACCAAACGTTATGCGGAAATTTACTCGCGGTCAGCGAAACCGCCGACACGCGGATAAATTTTTAATCCGCATAAGTCGGACTACTAAGGAAGCGGAATGACACATTCCGCTTTTTATTTTAGTTCGCAGGGGCGTTGCCCCTTGCTCGATCCCCATAAGGGCGGCACTCACGGCGCTTGTCCGCTCGTGCCGGCAAAGTGAGTACCTTTGCTCGCATTATAAGTAATTACTTGTGTCGTGTGATAGGCTTATACGCGTAATGCACCTATTGCGTAAAGGGGTGCAACGTCCCACGTTGCCCCCTTGGGGGGGGGGAGGTGTCAACGAAGCCGACCGCAACACAAGCCTTCCCCTTGGGGGGAAGGTGGCAATGAAGTTGACGGATGAGGGGTTGACAACGCGATAAACTTTTGTCGTGCGACAAACTTATATAAGCACTACACTTGTTGCGTAATGAGATGCAACGCTCGGCGTTGCTTGCGTAAAGGGATGCAACGCTCGGCGTTGCTTGCGTAAAGGGATGCAACGTCCCACGTTGCCGCTCGGCTTTGCTGCTTGTAAAAAGGTTGAGAATATGGTATAATTTTGGGGTATGGAAACGGACAAGACGGCGTTAAGGGAAAAACTGAAAAATCTACCGGCGAAGAGCGGCGTATATATAATGCTGGACGAGTACGGCGGTATTTTGTACGTAGGCAAAGCGAAAGTTCTTAAGAATAGGGTTCGTCAATATTTCCATAACACCGTAAAAAACGAAAAAACCACAAGACTTGTTGAGAAGATAGCGGATTTTCGTTATATCATCACCCAAAGCGAGTACGAAGCGTTAATTTTAGAAAACAACCTGATAAAGGAAAACAATCCGCCGTATAACATACTTCTTAAAGACGACAAGACGTATCCTTATATAAAGATAAACGTGAAAAACGATTTTCCGAGAGTGGAAATCGCTTATAGAATGAAAAGCGACGGCGCAAAATACTTCGGACCTTATATGCTCGGTATGTCGGTGCGAGAACTCGTTGACATTATCCAAACGGTTTTTCCGATAAGAACGTGCCGCACGATGCCGAAAAGAGAATGTCTTAACTTCCATATCGGCAGATGCTGCGCACCGTGCACGGGAAGAGTAACGAAAGAAGAATACCGAGAAATCATAAATAAGGTTATTTCGTTTTTGAACGGTAACGACGAGTTGGTCAGAGATACCATTCAAAAGAAAATGATGTATTTTGCCGAACGAGAAGAGTTCGAAAAAGCGAAAACTTACCGCGATACGCTCTCCGCGCTGGAGAAAATTTTAAGAAAACAATCCATTCCGTTCAAACAGGAAGTGGATATCGACGTGTTCACGTTTGTAACCAACGGTATGGAATCAGCGGTAAACTGTTTTGCCGTAAGGGGCGGAAAATATCTAGGCGGTACGAATTATCGTTGCGCCGACAACGAATACAACAACGGTCTTACGTCTTTTATAATGCAATATTATCAGTCAAATCCGCTAATTTGTACGGAAATTCTCGTCGACGAAGAACTCGAATTCGGAGCGGAATTAAGCGATTATCTGTCAAAAAAGGCAGGTAGAAAAATTGCGATAATCAAGCCGAACGGCGGAATAAGGAAACAACTCGTAGAACTCGGAAAAGCCAACGGAGAAGAGTTTTTGTCCGCACAAATTGAAAAACAAGAAAAGTACGAAGACCTTACTTACGGCGCAACAGTGCAACTTAAAGAAGCGTTGAATTTGCCGAATGTGCCGGAAAGAATAGAGTGTTACGATATATCGCACGTCAGCGGAACCAACAAAGTCGCAAGTATGGTAGTGTTCGAAAAAGGCGAAAAAGCGTCGAAAATGTACAGACACTTTAAGATAAAAACCGTCGAAGGAAACAACGATTTTGCTTGTATGTACGAAACTTTGTCAAGGCGGTTCGAAGAACTGAAAAAACAGGAAGAAGCGAGTTTTTCCGCTAAACCCGACCTTATAATAATCGACGGAGGCAAAGGACAACTCAGTTACGCAATGCAGGCAATGCACGACGCAGGCGTGGAAGTCAATATGATAAGCCTTGCCAAAAGAGAAGAAGAAATCTACCTTCCGGACAGGGAAGAAAGCGTTATTTTACCGCGCAACAGCCTTGCGATAAAACTTATCATAAGAATAAGAGACGAAGCGCACAGGTTTGCCATCACCTTCCACCGCGCACTGCGCGCAAAGAAAATGACAGAAAGCACTTTGACGCAAATCGAAGGTATCGGCAAGACAAAAGCAAAGTACCTTATTATTAAGTTCAAGAAAGTGGAAAACATAGAAAAGGCTACCATAGAAGAACTTAAAGAAACCCAAAGTATAGGCGAAGCGGACGCAGTTAATATTAAAAAGTTTTTTGAAAACAAAGGAAAAATAGAATGAAATACAGACTTATTTGTTCGGATTTGGATGACACGCTAATAAACAGAGAAGGCATTTTATGCCCCGGAACGAAACAAGCGATAGCCGATTACGAAAAAAGGGGCGGCGTTTTTTGCATAGTTACGGGCAGAATGACTTCGGGCGCTGTTCCACTATGTGAAGAACTCGGATTAAAGAACGAACTCGCCACTTTTCAAGGCGCGGTTATTTCTTCCCCCGTCACGGGCGAAGTCTATCATAAGAACTCGATTCCGTGCGAAAAAGCGGTCGAGATCGGAAAGTTTATCGAAGAAAACGGGTTCTATTATCAGACGTACGACGGCGATAAATTTTATACCGCTACCCCCAACGATTTTACCCGACTTTACGGCAGATTAAGCCACGCCGATTTTGTCGCAACCGAAAAAAAACTCTCAGATTTCATTTTTGAAAATAAAATAAATCCGCCAAAAATATTACTTATGGAACAACCCGAAAAAATTCCCGGAATTATGCAAATTTTGCGGGATAAATTCGGTAAAGAATTTTTAATAAATACGAGTAAACCGTTTATTATCGAAATAATTCCGCACGGCATAAATAAAGGCTTAGCGGTGGAATTTATTGCAAAACGACACGGCATAAAAAGAGAAGAAATCATTTGTATCGGCGATTCGGAAAACGACCTTACTATGATAGAATACGCCGGTCTCGGCGTGTGCGTCGCGAGCGGTTCTTCGGTTGCAAAAGAAAAAGCCGACGTAATCGCGCCTTCGTGCAACGACGATCCCATAACATGGCTTATCGATACTTATTGTAAGTAAGCGGTAAAAAATAAACTCATATTTTAATCTCCCGATTAGTATTCATATAAGGTAATATGCGCGTTGACTTACGCGCGCGGGAGGGTTATAATATATGAGTATAAGAAGTTTGGAAGCCGACTGTTCGCGACTGTCGAGCGTAGGTTGCGGCGGTGTGATAAAACGCGCGTTTTTCCCGCAAAACGTGACCGAACTAACGGAAATAACGAAGTTAATCGCAAACGACGAATACGTCGCCTTGGGCGGATTAACCAACACGCTCGTACTCGACGAGTTCGAAGGAACGGCGGTTTTCGGCTCGCTTATGAAAGGAATATCCGTTTTCGGCGACAAAATACGAGTTAAATCCGGAGAAAACTTCGCCAAAGTGTGCGGCGCGGCGCAATACTCGTCGCTAGGCGGAATGGAAGCGTTTTTCGGTTTGCCCGGCACGATAGGCGGCGCAATCTTCGGCAACAGCGGTTGTTTCGGTTCGGAAATAAGCGATTTTATCGAAGAAATAACGGTTTTCAGACTCGATGACGGCGAAACGGAAACGCTGACGAGAGAAGAAATCGCGTTTGGTTATCGGTACAGTAATCTACGAAAAAACAAAGATTTTATCGTGGACGCAACGTTCCGCCTGTACCCCGAAAAAAGCCGTGTAATCGCCGAAAAAATGGCGCAAACGCGCAAAATGCGACAAATTAAACAACCTAAGGGCAAGTCGCTCGGAAGTTTTTTCAAACAGTACGGCGGCGTAAGCGCAGGGTACTATATAGAGAAATCGGGGCTGAAAGGCTACGAAAAAAACGGCGTAAAAGTAAGCGAAACGCACGCAAATTTTTTGATGAACGAAAGCGGAAACGCGTCGGATTATCTGTTGCTCGGCGAGTTCGTCGAAAAAACCGTTTTCGAAAAATTCGGCATAAAACTCGTCAGAGAGGTAAACGTAGTTGGAGAAGAAAACCGTAAGAGAAACAGTAACGGATGAACTTTGTTCGCTCGAAATAAAACGGAACGCTCGTTTTCCGTTTTTAAGCGGCGTTATTCGCGGCGCAGGAGAACTGCATTTTTCATTGAACGGTTTTATCACCGAAATCAAGCATAAAAACGAGAAATTCGTCAATCTCGTGGCGGACGTACTTAACGATATTTACGGCGAACGCCCGGAAATCGTAACGACCGGCGAAGTAATCGGCGGCGAAAGGGAGCAACTTTTTTCCATCGCCCTATCTGCGGAGAAATCGGCGGATTTGCTTGAAAAATGCCGTATCGTCAAGGACAAATACGAGTTCATTGACGGACTTCCCAAAGATTTTATGGAGCAAAACGGCGCAAGACGGGCGTTTTTGCGCGGTTTGTACCTTGCCTGCGGTTCGGTGAGAGTTCCCGACGACGAAACCGGCAAAAAAAGCGGCGGATACACCCTGTCGCTTAATCTTAACTCGGACAAGGTAAAAAACGACGTAATAGAACTGCTTGCGCGCGAAGCGCAAATCGAAAAAAACGCAGTAAAATTGAAAAAAACGGGCAACGGGATTTACATAAAAAATTCTGAAGCGGTCTGCAACGTGCTTACTGCGCTCGGCAGCGTCAGGGGCGCGCTCGACACCTACGACATTATCGCCAAAAGACAGATAATGAACGACGTTAACCGCGCAAGAAATTGCGATATGGCAAACATCGACAAAACCGTCAGAGCGGTCAGAGCACAACTCGAAGCGATAAAAAAACTCGAGCAAAGCGGCAAAATCAACCAACTCAGCGACGAGTTAAAACAAACCTGCCGTCTCAGAAAAGAATTCCCCGACGTAGGGATAGAGCAACTCGGCGGTCAGTTTGATCCGCCGGTAAGCAAAAGTTGCGTCAATCACAGACTGCGCCGCATTATCGAACTCGCTTCGATAACGGAATAAGAATTCCGTTAAATCGATAAAATAGGAAAAAATCGATAAAATCGGAAAAAACCGAAAAACCGAAAAATCGAAAAAACCGAAAAAGTCCGAAAAAAGCGGAAAAGTCCGAAAAACGGGAAAACCGAAAATCGGAAAAGTAGAAGAGAAAAGACAAGAGAAAAAACGGGAGAAAGAATGAAAGAATTCGTACATCTTCACAATCATACGGAATACAGTTTGCTCGACGGGTGCGCGAGAATAACCGCACTCGTAAAGAAAGCGAAAGAGCAGGGCGCGCGCGCTGTTGCGATTACCGACCACGGCAATATGTACGGCGCGATAAAGTTTTATAAAGAGTGTCTGAAAAACGAGATTAAACCGATAATCGGTATGGAAGCGTATATGTGCGACGATATGAAAGAAAAAAGTCGTAAACGTTACCATCTCATTTTACTTGCGAAAGACGACGTAGGGTTTCATAACTTATCGAAAATATCGAGCGAAGCGTTCGTAGACGGGTTCTACGAAAAACCGAGAGCGGATTTCAAACTTCTCGAAAAATACAGAGAAGGGCTTATCTGCTTGTCTGCGTGTATCGCCGGCGAAATTCCGCAAAAACTGCTCGAAAGGGATTTTCAGGGCGCGCTTGCCACGGCGAGAAAGTATAAAGAACTTTTCGGCGACGATTTTTATATAGAACTCCAGAACCACGGTTTGCCCGAAGAAAGGGAAGTCATTAACAATCTGAAACGTATCGCTTACGAAATCGGTGCGAAGACCGTCGCAACCAACGACTTGCACTATATAAACAAGTCGGACTGGAAAGCGCAGGATATTCTTCTTTGTATCCAGACGGGCGCGGACCTTGACGACCCCAAACGTTTCAAATTCCCCAACCACGAGTTTTATTACAAAACTTACGACGAAATGATGGACGCGATTCAGGACGAAGACGCGCTCGCAACGTCGCTCGAAATAGCGGATAAATGCAATCTCGTAATCGAATTCCATAAATACACCATACCCAAATACGTTCCGCCGGAAGGTTACGAGGACGACAAAGACTACCTGAGAAAAATGGCAATGCAGGGGCTTAAAGAAAGATACGAAGTCGTTACGCCCGAAATAATAAAACGTGCCGAGTACGAACTTGACACCATAATAACGATGGGTTTCGCGTCGTACTACCTCATAGTATGGGATTTTATTAACTACGCCAAAAGCCACGGAATTCCCGTCGGAGCGGGAAGAGGAAGCGGCGTAGGAAGTATCGTTGCGTACGCGATAAGAATTACCGACGTAGACCCGCTTAAGTACGACCTGATTTTCGAAAGGTTTCTTAACTCCAGCCGTCAGACGATGCCGGACTTCGACGTCGACTTTTGCTCGGACAGAAGAGAAGAAGTAATAGAATACGTAAGAGAAAAATACCACTCCGACCACGTAGCGCAGATAATTACCTTCGGTACGATGAAGAAAAAGAACGCGATAAAAAACGTCGCAAGAGTGTACAAAATCCCGTTCTCCGAAGCCAACGCACTCGTTAAAAACATCACCGACAACGACAAAAAAGTTCATATCGCCGACCTGCTCGACCGCAAAGGCGGACATTGCGTGGAAGAACTCGCCGATATGTACGAAAACAACTCGACGTATAAAGAAATCATCGACCTTGCAATGCAGATCGAAGATATGCCAAAAGACAGAGGCAAACACGCCGCAGGCGTTATTATATGCTCCATTCCCGTAAGCGACAAAGTTCCGCTCGCCCGTAACGACGAAGATATCGTCACACAATTCGATATGATCGAATGTGAAGAGTTAGGGTTACTGAAGATGGACTTTTTGGCACTCAAAACGCTTACGGATATAGATATGACAAAGCGGTTTCTCAAAAAATACCGTAATAAAGAAATCGACTTCCACGAACTCGGATACGAAGATCAGGAAACGTATAAGATGATCGGCGAAGGCGACACGGACACCGTGTTCCAACTTGAAAGCGGCGGTATGAAAGACTTTATGCGCAAACTGAAGCCGTCCATTCTCGAAGAAATCATAGCAGGCGTTAGTTTGTACCGTCCGGGTCCTATGTCGTATATCCCGGCGTATATTACGAACAAGTTCAACCCGGACAAAATCGACTATCAGCACCCGAAACTCGTCGACATTCTGAAGACGACGTACGGCATAGTCGTTTATCAGGAACAAGCGATGAGAATTACGCAGGCGCTCGCAGGATATACTCTTAACGAAGCGGACAACTTCCGTAAGTTTATCAGTAAGAAAAAAGTAGACCAGATCCCGGCGCAAAGAAAGAAGTTCGTCGACGGCTGCGTTAAAAACAATATAAGCGAAGAGTTCGCGTTAAGTATGTGGAATAAACTCGAAGAATTCGGGCGTTACGCGTTCAATAAGTCGCACGCCGCCGCATACTCGGTTCTTACCTATCAGACGGCTTATCTCAAACACTATTACCCCGTCGAGTACCTTTGCTCGGTTATCAACAACCGTATCACCAACCCCGTCGACACGGCGAAGTACCTTAGGCTTATTAAAGAAATGGGAATAACGCTGTATCAACCCGACATAAACCACAGCGAAGGGTTGTTCGTCCCGGAAAAAGACGGTATCCGCTACGGGCTTGCCTGTATAAAAAACGTGGGTAAAGCGGCGGTGGATTCGCTCGTTGCCGAAAGGGAAAGAAACGGCGAGTTCAAGGACCTGTCGGACTTTATCAGAAGAGCGAGCAGCGACGCGATAAACAGAAGAATGATAGAAAGCCTGATAAAAGGCGGAGCGTTCGACTGTTTCGGACACAACCGCGCCACGCTGATGGCAAACTACGAAAACGTGATGGAAATCGAAACGAAAAACAAAGCACTGCTCGACGGCGGACAGTTTTTCTTCGATTTTATGCTCGACAACAGCGATTTTAAGTATAAACCCGTCTCCGAAAGCAAACAGTCGAGATTGAAACTCGAAAAAGAAGTTCTCGGCCGTTACGTTACCGGTCATCCGCTCGAAGACCACGAAGAAGAGTTCAAAAAGTTTAACTTCAACACGACTATGCTAGCGCCGATAGAAGACGATTCGGAAGAACCGGAGTTTGACGAAGAAGGCAACGTTATAGAACACTATAAATACAACGTAAACGACGGAGATATCATAAACTTCGGCGGAATTCTCAGCGACGTAACTATAAAAGTCAACAAAAACAACAAAAAATGGGGTTTTGCGACGATAGAAGACTACTACGGCAGTGCGGAAATTACGTTTTTCGGCAATTCTTATACCAAATACAAAGACTTGCTCGTGGACGATAATTTGGTTAAAATCCGCGGAAAAATCGGCATAAGCGAAGACAGACCCACGCCGAGAATAGAAGTTCAGGCAGTATTCCCGTGGGGGTTGTCCGATAAAGAAATAACCGAAGACACGAGATCGCTGTGCCTTAGAATGGAAAACGACGAAGAAATTTACACGAAAGTAACTAACCTTCTTGCCGGTTACGCCGATCCGCACGGCGCGAAAGTAAAGATTCAGGTAGACGGAAAACTTTACGTATTGAACCTTCGCGTTGCGAACGTCGAGGGGATAAAAAACCGTTTGGTCGGAATATTAGGTTATAATAACGTGAAAATTTTGGATTAAGCAGCCAGATTATCCCGGCACAAACCACCACTGCGCCGCCGAGCGCGCCGATAATCGGATAAAAATAATCCACGATACTCCCGAAACCGAACGTAGACGCGATAAGCGCAAGTATCGTCACGACGACGGCGGCAATCTTGTTGTTTCCCGAACAAACGGAAAGCGTACCGATTACCGTGGTAATCATCGCAAGATACAATACCACGTTGCCGACCGTACCCAGTCCTAAAGCGTCCGCCCTGTCGATAAACGGCATCTCCGCGGAAACGTTTTTCGTGACGGAATAGACGCATATTAGCATAGCGGTGAGAATAACTCCCGATAAGACGGCGCATATCGCGCTTTCTTTTTTTGTGGGAGCGTCCCCTGTCGCGCCTATGAAAAAACCGCCGGTAATAAGGTTCATCGACGCATACGCAAACGAATTGCTTATTCCGATTTTTCCGCCGAAACGAAAATGCGAATCCTTGAAAAAAACGAGAAAAACCAGTACGAGTATCACCGGCACGACGAATAAGTTAAGCGTTTTTACCCCTTTCACTCCGAAAAGCACTACGCTTAGACACAGAAGCGCGGTAATAATCGCGCCGCCGCTTATGCAAAAAAGATTTTCGATAACCACGTCGCTGCCTGCGATCGTCGCGCACAAAACGCAAAAATTCGCAGCAAAAGCAAACGCTCTAAGAGCCTTTTCAAGGAACCCGAACGAACTGAAAACGTTACCGAAAGAAGAAGATAGGCGTAAAATTATATAACAAAACGCTCCGAGAAAAATCCCGGACAGAATCACCGAAACGACGGAGTAATCCGAAAAGAACAAAGTAATCTCTCTGCCCGTCGCAAAGCCTGCGCCGATGACCGTTCCTACGAACGCGCCGCATAAACCGAGTGCTTTTTTCATCTTTATAAAAGGTATTTTCTCTTATGGCGTTTTATTCGTATCGGCAAGAAAACGCTTGACTTTCATTCGTGCGTTTGTTACGATATGGAAAAATAAATATGCGTTAGGTTTTGCCGCCGGGTAAAACCGTGAACGTCGTTTCTTTGTCGTTAGGCCGCGCAGACAGAGAATACGGCGTTATTTTTTTGAGAATAAGCAAAATTCCGAATACGGGATTAAGAAAAGAGTAAATAAAATTTATCCGAAAAAGAGAAGTAGAAAGATGAAAAAAAGAGTAATTTTGTCGCAGTTCGTGCGCTACGCCGGACTTAACGTGCTGGGAATGATCGGCATTTCCTGCTACGTTCTGGCGGATACGTTTTTTATATCGAAAGGTATGGGTACGGACGGACTTGCCGCGCTGAACTTCGCTTTGCCGGCGTACTCGATTATGTACGGTTGCGGACTGATGATAGGGGTAGGCGGTTCGACTTTATACAACGTTTATAAAGAAAGAGGGGACGAAAAAGCAGGGAAAAGAACGTTCGTTAATTCCCTTATCGCAGGCGCGATTTTTTCCGTGATTTTCTTCGTTGTCGGAGCGTTTTTCCCCGGACATGCGGTTGCGCTTTTGGGGGCGAAAGAAGGTGCGGTCGCCGAGATGTGCGAAACGTATTTTAAGGTTTTGTGGATGTTTTCGCCGGCGTTCGTGCTTAACTCGATCGTGTTGTCGTTTTTAAGAAACGACGGCGCGCCCACGGTTGCGATGATAGGAATGGTGATGGGAAGCCTGATGAATATTCTGCTCGACTGGGCGTTTATTTTCCCGTTAAAAATGGGCATTTTCGGCGCGATACTCGCTACCGGGCTTTCTCCGATAATCAGTTTGATTGTATATATTCCGTACTTTTTACGCAAAAAGAACGGTTTTTCCATAGGTAAAACGCCGATTGAACCTAAACTTTGCGGCAAAGCAATGCTCATAGGTTTTCCGTCTTTTCTTGCGGAAATATCCACTGCTACGGTTACTTTTTGTTTTAACAAAATTATGTTCGGACTGAAAGGCAACGTGGGCGTCGCCGCGTACGGAGTTATCGCCAACGTGGTCGTCGTGGTGCTGGCAATGTTTAACGGTGTCGCAAGCGGAGCGCAACCGTTGATAAGTAAGTTCTACGCAAACGAAAACAAACCCGCCGTAAAAAAAGTGCTTTTCTTAGCGGCTGTTTCTACCGCGATCGTGGGAATTGCGGTATACGTCACGGCATATTTTTCCGCCGATTTCATCGCGGGAATTTTTAACTCGGAAAACAACGTCGAAATGCAAACGCTGGCGGTAAGGGGAGTAAAACTATATTTTATCGGGTCGCTTTTCGCCGGGCTTAACATACTTACGTCAACGTATTTTGCCGCAAGGGAAAAAACCGTCCGGGCGCAGGCGGTTTCGATTGCGAGAGGGTTTGCTGTAATCCTGCCGACAGCGTTTATAATGGCAAAAACTCTCGGCACGGACGGACTTTGGCTGTCTTTTCCGACGGCGGAAATAATAGTGCTTGCGCTTAGACTGACGCTGATAATAACAGAGTTCGTAAAGGAAAGAAGAACGGATAAAAAATCTCTTAATATGTGAAAAACGCTTGACTTATAAACTCGGTTTATAGTAAAATGTCATTCGTACGTTGGAGTATGGTGTAATGGCAGCACAGAGGCCTCTGACTCCTCTGGCGTAAGTTCGATTCTTACTACTCCTGCCAAGTAAAAAATCTCAAGACGGTGTCTTGAGATTTTTTGCTATAAAGTATTTTTTTCGACAGAAACAAAACCTAAAACGCATAAAGTCTTCCTTTATGTAGAAGTTGTAACCACCGTACAAAGCCTTCCCCTTGGGGGGAAGGTGTTAACGGGTTGACGGATGAGGGGCGATAAAGCAATAAACCTGTGTCGTGCGATAGACCTATATAAGCAATACACTTGTTGCGTAATGGGATGCAACGTCCCACGTTGCAGTTAAAATAAAAGCGCCGCTAGGGGCGCTTTTAATTTTAGTACATATCTCCCATTCCGCCTGCGGGCATTGCCGGGGCAGGGGGTTCGGGAATGTCTGCGACGAGTGCTTCCGTAGTAAGCAGCGTTGCCGCAACGCTTGCGGCGTTTTCCAGTGCGGAGCGAGTAACTTTCGTCGGGTCGAGAATTCCGGCTTTGAGCATATCGCAATATTCGTCTTTCGCCGCGTCGTAACCGAAACTCGGATTGTTCGCTTTTACGATCGTGTTGACTACCACGCCGCCGTCTACGCCTGCGTTTGCAGCAATCTGACGAACGGGCGCTTCGAGCGCTTTGATTACGATTTTCGCACCCGTGAGTTCGTCGCCTTCGAGCGTTTCCGCATATTTCTTTACCGCGTTCTGTATGCTCAAAAGCGCAATACCGCCGCCGGGTACGACGCCTTCTTCCACAGCCGCTCTTGTAGCGGAAAGGGCATCCTCAATACGGAGTTTTGTATCCTTCATTTCAACTTCGGTAGCCGCGCCTACGTCGATTACCGCAACGCCGCCGGAGAGTTTGGCAAGACGTTCCTGAAGTTTTTCTTTGTCGTAAGAAGAAGTGCTTACGCTGAGTTCGGACTTAATTTGGTTTACGCGCGCCGCGATTTCGTTTTTGTTGCCCATACCGTCGATGATGGTGGTGTTGTCTTTGGTGACTTTTACGAGTTTCGCTCTGCCGAGAGAAGAAAGGTCTGCGTCTTTAAGTTCCATACCCATTTCTTCGCTGATTACCGTACCGCCGGTAAGAGCGGCGATGTCCGCGAGCATTGCTTTACGTCTGTCGCCGAAAGCGGGGGCTTTAACCGCAACCACGTTTATTACGCCTTTGATTTTGTTTACGACCAAAGCGGCGAGCGCTTCGGTTTCGTAATCTTCGGCGATGATAAGAAGTTTCAATCCGTTTTTCATTACCTGTTCGAGTACCGGTATGATTTCCTGAATGGACGTGATTTTCTTGTCGGTGATAAGAATAACGGGATTTTCCATTTCCGCTTCCATTTTATCCGCATTGGTGATCATATACGGGCTTGCGTATCCGCGATCGAACTGCATACCTTCGACTACGTTAAGGCTGGTAAGAGCGGTTTTGCTTTCCGCTACGGTAATAACGCCGTCTTTGCCGACTTTTTCCATAGCGTCGCTTATCAGCGCGCCGATTTTTTCGTCGCCTGCGGAGATGCTCGCCACGCTTGCGATTTCGCTCTTTTCGCTTACTTCTTTACTGATGTTTTTGAGTTCTTTTACCGTTGCTTCGGCGGTTTTCAGTATACCGCGACGAATATCCATCGGGTTTGCGCCTGCCGCTACGTTTTTAAGTCCTTCTTTGATAATCGCCTGAGCGAGAACGGAAGCCGTCGTCGTGCCGTCGCCGGCAACGTCGTTGGTTTTTACGCTGACTTCTTTGATAAGTTGCGCACCCATATTTTCAAAGGGGTCTTTAAGTTCGATTTCTTTCGCTATCGTTACGCCGTCGTTGGTGATAAGGGGAGAACCGTACTTCTTTTCGAGTACTACGTTTCTTCCTTTAGGTCCGAGCGTGAGTTTAACGGTATCGGCAAGCGTGTTTACGCCCGCTTCCAAAGATTTACGCGCGTCTTCGGCGTATTTGAATTGTTTTGCCATAAAAATTTATCCTCCTTTTTTAGAGTACTATCGCCAGTATGTCGCTTTGACGAATGATGGTTACGTTGCCTTCGGGGAGTTTGAAGTCCGTACCCGCATATTTGGAGTAAAGAATCTTGTCGCCGACCTTAACTTCCATTTTAATTTCTTTTCCGTCGACTATTCCGCCGGGGCCTACCGCAATAACCGTAGCCATTACCGGTTTTTCTTTGGCGTTTCCCGTGAGAATAATTCCGCCGGGCGAAGTCTCTTTAAGTTCTTCCTGTTTGATGACAACTTTGTCGAATAAAGGTTTCAAAGTCATTTTATAAATGCCTCCTTTGACTTATTTCTTTTCTTTGTTTGTTAGCAATTAAACCTATTGACTGCTAACTGTGGTTATTATAACACTATGCTTTCCGTTTTATCAAGCGAATAACGCATTTTTTTCATAAATAAAAAATTTTTTTGTCGAAAGCCGTACTGTCGGTAATAGGTACGCCCGTAAGGCGGCGAATTCCTAAAAAAAACCGAAAAAAATCCTTTC
>ERZ779888.1693-NODE-1693-length-20757-cov-4.473771_pt1 | contig 20757 bp, 11 predicted proteins | sample MGYA00511245_ERZ779888 | MGnify/ENA primary metagenome ERZ779888 (study PRJEB29588, sample SAMEA2155255) | human gut metagenome | biome: human gut; feature: human-associated habitat; material: faeces | place: Denmark | collected 2008/2010 ...
GGGCGGGTGGGCAGGCGCACTTTTGCTCTCGTTTTCCATAAGAAAAACCGCCGTTCGGCGGTTTTCTATCCGTTTTTTATAGTTTTTCCCGTTTGTTTTTCCCTGTTTTGACGTCAAACGTAAGTTTATAGTCGTATCCGTTCTCTTCGTAGGTTATCGCAACCGTACGATCGTCGAGATACTCTATGTCTTTAACTTTGCGCTCGGACTTAGCAAAGTATTTCTTCGCTTTATCGAGTTGTTTTTTGTCGTAACCGCCGACGTTGTCCGATACGAACAACACGTCGCCGCACATATTGTTTACTTCGGCAAGCAAGTCTTTCTGTTCTTCGGTAAATTTAAGTTTGCCGCAGTTAACGAACAGCGGATCTTCCCCGGTAAGATTGTTTTTTCTGAGATAGAACACGTCGGGATCGTTAACGAAAACTCTGCCGTTAAGATGACGACGGAACATAGTGTTGTTCATAGCGTTTTTTGCGCTCGGAAGTTCTCTGTTGGTGTTTCTTTCAAGGAAATCTCCGCCGAAACCTTTGCTTACGTCGCAACTTATTCTGCACGCGTCAACCACGCCGAACGACGGGAACAGCGGCACTCCGCAACCTAATATAAGCGTTTTTTCGCCTACGCACTCGCGCAGAAAATCCATCGCTTCGCACATAATCTGCCCTCTGCTCTTTCCTCTTCTCGGCGTGATACATTCGCTGTACAAAAAGTCGAGTTTTACCATATCGAAACCCCACTCGTTTATTACGCGGTTAAAAAAGTTTTTGATGTGTTCCGCCGCTTCGGGTATGTAAAAATCAAGCGTTCCGCCGCCGCCCCAGGAAATAACGCCGAGTTGATTTCTGTTCGTTCCGGGTACCTTAATAAGCCAGTCGGGATGCTCTTGCGCCACTCTCGAGTCGAACGCCGCGCTGAACGGAGCCATCCATACGCCGGCGAGATAACCTTTGTCGTGGATTTTGTCTACGACGCTTCTTATTCCCGACGGGAAAGTTTTGTAGTTACATTCCCAGTCGCCTACTTTGCTTTGGTATCCGTCGTCGATCTGGAAAATGTCGGCGTGCTTGCCCACCTTCGAAAGTCCTTCGAGGTCGCGCAAAATGATTTCTTCGCTGATATGTCCGTAATAGTTGTACCAACTCGTATACCCGGCAAGGTGGTCAAGCCTCGGCTTGGGAAATCCGAGATGATTAAAATACGCGTCGAAAACTTCGTCGTACGTTCCCGCAGTCGAATACAGTTCGAACACGGCGTATTCTTCGCTCGTCTTTACTCCTTCGAGATCTTTTTGCACGAGCATTCTTCCGCGGTTCATATCGTGATGAAAAACGGTATAACCCGTTCTTTCGTTGGTCGTGCCGAACAAAGCGAGTTTGCCGTCGGAATTGACGTAGGTATACGAATAACTGTGGAATTTGCCCGGTTGGTTCGAATAGTTCTGGAATTTGTAATCGCCGAAAATCTCGACGAAGTATTTTACGGGTTGATGCTTGCCGAGCCCGGAAAGACCTTTTTGAATATCGTTTTTACGATACTCTCTCGTCGTAGTCCAGGACTGATATCCGTTTACGAATACTCTGTCGTTATCCGCATAAGCGTACGCTCCGGCAAGATACGCGTTAATAAGTTCGAGTTCTTTTTTCGGTTTAAGAACGTATCTGACCGTATTTTCCGTAGATTCGGTAAAAACGGCGTAATCTTCGGTTTCTCCGCCGACGGCGTGGATAACGTCCGAACCGTTTATTCTGTACTGCAATCTGAATTCGTAATTTTGAAACATTGTGCCCACCTTTCTAAAATAGATTATTTTTACATTTATATGTTAACATATTTAATAAATTTTGACAATATCCATTTTGAATAATTTTATTCGATTTTTGCCCGTGTCGCTTAAATATTTGTATTTGTTTGCAATTTTTTCGCCGTTAATATATAATTGAAAGAATAAGTGGGAAAAACAAAAAGGAAACATATTATGATTTTACTACTCGACGTCGGCAACACGAACATAAAAATCGGTCTTGCCAACGACAAAAAACATCTCAACACCTGGCGCGTGGCGACCGACACTTCCCGAACCGCCGACGAGTTCGGTATGGTTCTGTTCGACTTGTTACGAACCGCCGGATTTTCCTTTTCCGATATAGAAGGAATTATCCTTTCGTCGGTTGCGCCGAGCATAAACTACACGCTTGAACATATGTGTACTTACTATATGCATAAAAAGCCGATTATGGTTTCTCATAAACTCAATTTGGGTCGCCTTACTCTCGATTATACCGCGCACGAACTCGGCAGCGACCGTATAATAAACGCCGTCGCCGCGTACGAACTTTACTCTGCGCCGGTAATTACCATCGATTTCGGCAGTTGCACCACGTTCGGCGTAGTGGACGCGGACGGAGTTTTCCGCGGCGGACTTATTGCTCCCGGAATGAAGTCGAGTGCGGAAAGTCTTGTCAACACTGCGGCGAAACTCCCGAGAATAGAACTTGTTCGTCCGTCGGCGATTATCGGTAAAAACACCGTGGAAAATATGCAATCGGGCGTTATTTACGGGTTTACCGGGCTTGTAGAATACATCGTCAACAAAATCAAAAAAGAGCCGGGGTTTGAGAACGCAAAAGTCGTAGCCACCGGCGGAATGAGCCAACTCGTCACGCAGAACAGCGACGTAATTGACGTCGTGGATCGCGCGTTAAGCCTTAAGGGGTTAAAAATCCTTTACGATTACAACAAACCGACCGAGAAACAAAACGGTTAAGGAGAGATACTTTTATGAAAAAAATCGGAGTTGCCCTACTGGGGCTGGGAACTGTCGGAGGCGGAACTTACCGTATTCTGAAAAACAACGGCGCAAACATTGCCCGTCACGACGGAGTGAAAATCGAGATCCGTCATATTATAGAGCGTGATTTAAGCAAGGCGGAAGCGCTCGGAGCGGACCTTTCTATCGTAAGTCAGGACATTAACAACGTAATAAACGATCCCGAAACGCAGATCGTAGCCGAGTTTTTCGGCGGAATAGAACCTGCCAAGTCCTTTCTTATCGCCTGTTTGCTCGCAGGCAAAAGCATAGTTACCGCCAACAAAGAACTTTTCAGCAAGCACTGGGACGAACTCGAAGCGGCGGCAAAAAAAGGCAAAGCCGGACTTTATTTCGAGGCGAGTTGCGTAGGCGGTGTGCCGATAATCCGAACCCTTACCCAAAGCATGCAAGGCAACAACATCCTTTCGCTTAAAGGAATAGTCAACGGAACGACCAACTATATCCTTTCGAAAATGACCGACGAAGGGTTGGAATACGCGGACGTGCTTAGAGAAGCACAAAGATTAGGTTATGCCGAAGCAAACCCGTCCGCAGACGTTGACGGATACGACAGTATGTACAAACTCAGCATACTCTCTTCTCTCGCTTTCCACACGAAAGTTCCGATAAGCGTAATTTATCGCGAAGGCATTACGGCAATCGACAAACTCGATATCGAATACGGCAAAAAGTTCGGTTATACCTTAAAACTTCTCGCCCTAGCCAAACGTGCCGACGACGGAAAAATCGAAGCGCGCGTTCACCCTGCTTTCATCCCCTCGGACCACCCCTTGGCATCGGTTAAAGGCAGTTTCAACGCGGTGTTCATTCAAGGCGACAACGTCGGCGACATTATGCTTTACGGCAGAGGCGCAGGCGACCTTCCCACGGGTAGCGCAATCGTAAGCGATATCGTGTTTGCGGCGAAACAAACCAAACCGCAATACACGACTTTCAAAAACAGCAACGACGTAAGCAAAAAGAACTTCAGCGACAACTTCGTATGCCGTTATTTCATAAGAATGAGCGTCAAAGACGAAGCGGGCGTGCTCGCTAAAATCGCCGCCGCTTTCGCAAAACACAACGTCAGCATCGACACAATGCAACAACTCGGCGAAGAAGACGCCGCAACGATAATTTTCCTTACGCACGAAACCAACGAACGCGACCTGTTTAAGGCAATCGACCTGATCGAAAAACTCCCCTGCCTTAACAAAGTCAACGCCATAATCCGCGTAGAAAAATAGTTCGCTTTTTACCGCATTATAAAAAGAGTTCGGCACTTGCGCCGAACTCTTTTCGTTAAACGAGAGTTTTTCTAAAATAATTTTCGGATTAGTCTTTTAACCAAATTACCGGAACCACACCGAAGTGCGCGCCGTTTACTGTTCTTGCGCTATCTGTCAACCCGTCGGCAAGTACGTAATACGCAAAGTTATCTCCGCTCGGCGTTCTCAGCCACCAATTCGTAAACCCGTACGAATTTTTCCATAATCCGCGATAACGGCAGTAAGCCGTCGTTTCTTTTCTCTTCTCTCTTTCGTATGACTTAATCTCTTCCAAAGAAAGCAAAGTAATTTTATCTTCGATTTTTTCCGTTTCTTCCGATTTCTCCGATATCGGTATACTTATCAGTTTTCCTCTTTGCTTATAAGTAAAGGCGGTTTTCAAAAAATTTTTCGTCAAAAAACTTCTTATTCGGCTCGTCTTATAATCGTTTTTTACGTCGTTGCTATAATTTTGCGCGTCCAATACTACCGATGACATCAGATACGGTTCTTTATCTGTTCCGCCCACAAGCGTCCATTCGACGGGTTCGAACTTGAACCAATATACAGAATTCACGTTATATCCGTAATCGTCGTTGCGTATTATATCCACGCTTGAACTAAACACAGCGCGATACTTTTCACCTTCGTGTACCTTATCGATATACCAAACGTTATGAATTGCTTTTTCGTTTTCGCAGTAAAAATCTTCCGTCCATTTTTTCTTATCTTTTACGCTAGGAAAACTTTTCGACGAATTCGCTTTCGACTCATAGTATCCGATTTTTTCATTCAATGCGTTAATTAAGTTCTTGTCCTTAACCTCGGATTGCGGATAATAGCCGAAATAATAAACCCCGTTATGCTTGCAATACCCTTTCGACGAGTAGCCGTGAACGCCCGTTTTTCCGCAACGTGTACACCTGCACGAACTGTCGGCAATATGCTCAATCACTCCGCACTTAGCGCAAACGCAATTTGCGCCGACGAACGTATGTTCCCCGTTATCGCAACCACCAACGCTGCCGGCAATAATTTTTTGGCAAATATTACACGTGTTGTTTTCATCTAAATCGTGCGCATACTTTTTACACCTTGTGCAAAAGCACTTTTCCGAACCGAAAACGTGTAAATCTTTTTCTCCGCATATCGAACAGTCGCACTCGTCGTCGAGCGAGTGGTCGTATTTTTCGCACCTTTTGCAATAGCAACTCGTACTCGTACGTGATATCGAGTGAACGGTTTTTTCACAGTTTGCGCATAAACATTTATTATCCTTATCTACGAATTTATGCACGGTCGCTAAACAGGCGGTACATACGTAATCGACGTTGCGGGGCGTATGGCTGTCGCACTCGCTTATCTCGGCAAGCAAACTGACCGGGGCGTTCAACGCGAAAGTATAACTTTTTTCCTCGCTGACCTTTTCATCTCCTACGTACCATCCCTTAAAAACGTACCCTATCTCGGGTTTTACCGAAACGGTTACTTCGTCGCCGAAATTATACGTTCCTTCACCCGTTACCGTACCGTTATCTGCGGATACCGTTACTTCAAGTTTTAACGGTGACCACTTTGCGTATAAGGTTATATCCGATTGAAAAGCGTCACGCGAAAATATCCATTGCGTCGTATAGTCTTTATCGGTAAACCAACCTTCTAGAACAAAACCTCCTCTGGTCGAAACGGGTGACGATACTTTTTCTCCCTTTTGTACCGTCACTGCCGCAACCGCGCTCCCGCCGCAAGGCTCATAATCGACGCGAATGCCTTTCTCTCCGCTATCGTCACCTTTATCCGTACAGGAAACAAAACACATCGGTATAACCAGTAACAATAATACCGTTACTATAATTTTTATCCGTCTGCCACTCATTTTTCTCTCCTTTTCATTATTTTCGAATTCTTTCTCATACTTGATTATAGCCCGTATACGGGCAATTGTCAATATACGGATATAGATTTAGAATTATTCGGAGGATAATAAGTGATTGTTTTTGATAAATTGTGGATTACTATGCGGAATCGCGGTATATCACAATATAAGTTAATCAAAGAATACGGCATAAGCAGCGGACAACTTGACCGTTTACGCAAAAACGGAAATATCAGCACTTTTACCCTTGATTTTTTATGCGAAATTCTCAAATGTGATATAGAAGATATTGCTACTTTCGTGCCGAATAATAGCGGTAAAAACTCAAATAGAGAAGATTCCGCGTCTTGAAAACGCTTTAGCGGTTTTAATAAAAAACGCGTCCGATTTTCGGACGCGTTTTTCCGTGTTTTGTACGGGTTAGTTTATTTGCGAAATTTCGGGTTGCGGAACGGTTGCGATTGCGTCAAGGGACAACAGTTCGTTTCTTATTCTGATGCTTTCGAGCGATTTATCGTTTACGAACTGCGTTAAAATTATATACGGTTCACCGTTTTCGGGGTATTGATTTTCTCCGAGGTATACCGCTCTGAAGGGTTCTTCCTGCGTTTCGGATTTAATTTCTTTAAGTTCGTATCTTCCTCTCAGCACGAACGCGATATCGTTCGGAATAAGCGTTCCGGCAGGGATAGTTCCTTTTTTATTGAGCGAATCGAGAAGTTTTACCACTCTTTCGTCTTCGTAATTTATTCCTTCCACGGTTAAACCGAGATCTTTATTTAGTCTTTCCAAAGTTTTTTTCATATCTTTCAGGCTTTCGGTGGGGAAAAACCCATTGATATAAACTTCGGCAAACGACACGTCGATCAGGTCTTCGCTGCCGTTGCCGAGTGCGGCGAGAGCGACGTTGGCGAGGCTGATAGTCGTATCCTGAAACGCGATTTTCAGTTCGAGTTCTCCGTCGGTCGTGAGTTTAAGATAGGTTTTTTTACAATCGAGCAAGGAAGTGAAGTTTCTGTTCCATAAATCGATGTTTTCCAAATAATACGTCATATCGTAATCGACGTATTTACCCTTGTTTTCCTTTTTTTCTTCGCAACCGAGCGTTGCGAAGAGGCACACGGCGAGCAACGCAAGGGTAGCAATCGTTATTATTTTACGAACGGTAGATTTTTTCATAACTTTTCGCTCCTTAATCAATAGTTGGGCGTTACGCCGTCGACTGCGTCGAAGTAGACTTGGGTCACCGCGTCCATAGTCGTTGCTTTATCAATTGCTTTTTTCGTCTTTTTTCTGTCGACCGCGGTATCCTTATATAATCTGTCGAGTTGTTCTTTTCTGAGTTCTTTATAATTTTTCAGCGCGTAATCGTGGTCGGCGATACCGAGTTCTTCAAGTCTTTGTTGGATAACGCTTGCGATAACGGCGTGTCCTTCGTTGCTCGGATGGATAAAGTCGGGATAAATCAGTCTGTCAAGGCGGTTTTCGTCCGCTCTGTGGAGTGCGTCGAACTTGCCGTTTACGTCGATAATTTCAAAATCGTCGGGATGAGCGGCGCGGCATCTGTACAATACGTTGTTTAACCTGTTGATAAGCAGTCCCGCCATCGTATAATAGTCGGATTCGGTCCAACCTTCGTATTTATCTCTTATTTTTTGTTTTGACGATTCGCTCATAAGGGTGGAGCCGGGGTGCATCGGGTTATACACGGTTTGGAAAAGCAACGCGCAATCGGGATTGAGTTCGCGAAGACGTTTAACTATTTTTTCGACGTTTGCGTATGAGCGTTCGAGAACAATATCCACTTCGGTAAAGTCGTTTTCGATTGCGTTGAAAGAGAATTTATCAAAGTCGCGCTGCAGCAAATCGTTGCCTAATATGGAAACGACGATAACGTCGGCGTCTTTAATATGCGTAATCGGCGCATAGGCGGTGTCGTCGGCTTCTTTCGATATGTATTCGAGCATTTGTTTGGTAGTATGTCCGCTTACCGATCTGTTGCGGTAAGTGAAACCGTTAATCTGTCCGACCACGCCGAGATAAGAATAGTAATCTCTTTCTATTGCCGGGGTGGGTCCGATTATTCCTTCTGCGATGGAATCGCCCAAAACGACGATTTTTATATCGGAATTATCTTTTTTTTCGTTGTTTTCGCAAGCAACGAACGCACAGCAAGCGACCACTGCGATAATAACCGTACAAAGTAAGGTAAGAACGGTCTTGTTTTTCATCAATCCCTCCGTATAGTTTTTCGATATACGTATAGTTTTTCAATATATATGATAAACCTTATCGGCTTTTTTGTAAATAGCGATAATGAAAATCGACTTATTTTTTACAAACGTATTGAAAAACACGCGCAAAGAATGTATAATCGAAACAAGGGGAAAATGAAACACGAAAACGGAGCGAAAAAATGAACAAACAAACGGAAATCACGAAAAAAACTCCCCTGCTTAACGAAGACGGTTCGATAAACGCCGTAGGCTGGTCGCGGCGGTGTCTTGTCGAATACAACAAAGAAAACGTTCCTAAAAAACTGCGCATACGCAAAAAGGAATGGGATTTTTATCAAATTTCCGACGGCGAATGGATGGTTCAACTTAACTTTGCGAACATTTCCGTCGGCGCGGCGGCAACTCTAGGCATTAAAAATCTCCGTACCGGGGAAAAATGCGAACTCGCTTCCCTTTCCGTTTTTACGCTCAACCGCCTTGCTCTTACTTCCCGCGACGCGGAAAGCGACTCGCTTTTCGAGTACAAAAAAGGCTCGGTTTATTTATGTTTTAACGTAAAAAAAGATTACCGAGAACTTACTTTCCGCGGCAACAAAGGAAAAAAAGACGTCGAAGTAAAACTCGTCTGTCATCATCTTCCCGACAACGAGTCCATAACCATAGTTACGCCTTTCGGGCTTCCGAAACGCTTCTTTTTGACTACCAAATACAACTGTATGCCCACCGAAGGGTATTTCAAAATCGGCGAAAAAAGAGTGAATTTCGACAAGGAAAAAACCTACGCCGTACTCGACTGGGGCAGGGGCGTATGGCCGCATAAAAACTACTGGTATTGGGGAAACGGCGCGAAAGTAATCGACGGAAAAATCTTCGGTTTTGAAATTACCTGGGGTATCGGCGATACTACCGAAGCGACGGAAACCTGCGTTTTTTACGACGGAAAAGCGCACAAAATCGGCGCGGTGGACGTTGCCGTTCCGCCTAAAAAACAAGGCTATATGCGTCCGTGGGTTTTCACTTCGGACGACGGACGGTTTAACCTTACGATGACGCCGTTTTTCGACAACGAAACCGGTATGCTTTTTATGGGACTTATCGGTATGAAAGCGCATCAGGTACACGGATATTTTAACGGCACGGTTACTTTGGACGACGGAACCGTGCTCGAAGTAAAAGATATGTATGCTTTCTGCGAATACGTGGAAAATCTTTGGTAAATTATTCGACAAGAATTTGCTTAAACTTATATGAATGAGCGTCGGGCATATTGACTGTCCGACTTTTTTATTTTATACTTTATATATGCTTAATAGATATTGTCGCGCGCACGCGCGTAGTAAGATTTTTATCGTTGTTTTATTCACCGTTTTATTTGCGATAACGGCTTTTGCCTTTGCTCGTCCGAGCGACGAAGCATACGCAGCGGACGCTTATTTTTCGGGAGAAGGTACGAAAGATAGCCCTTTTCTTATTGAAACTCCCGACGATCTGCATAAACTGTCGTTCTTGGTAAACGGCGGCGAAATCACCCTAGACGGCAGAATGTACTCTTCTCTTTTCTATCGTCTTAATAGCGATCTCGATATGACCGGCAGTTCGTTTACGCCGATAGGCTCTTCCGTCGGCACGAATAAGCCTACCTATTATATCCACACGCTCACGGTTTCTTACGCAAGCGGATCTCCCGTTTTTACTAAAAAGAAACCCACCGCCGATTTAAGCGAAAGCGGACTGAGCGGTTTGGGCTGGAACCGGTATCGGTCGCTTTTTTACGTTAAAGACGGCGACGGAAATTATCAACAATGCGATCTCGACCTTACCAAAGACAAATACCCGGAAGGAACGGAGTTTTATTACAAATATTCTTTCGAAACCGCGTTTTACGGCTCGTTTGACGGAAACGGCAAAACGATATCCAACCTTACTATAAACGCAAACCACCCCGAACCCGATCCTTCGCTCTATAACGACGCCGAAGTCGGTCTTTTCGGCTACGCAGTAAACGCCGAAATAAAAAACCTTACTCTAAGCAAAACAGACGTCTTTTCGTCGGCGGACAACGCTTTCGTCGGCGCGTTCGTCGGAAAAGCGTCTTCTTCGATGATAAATAATTGCGCCTTAATCGATGCGCGCGTACGCGCCGGGGGGGCGGGAGCCGTCGTAGGCGGCGGGGCGGGGACTTTCTCCGCGACAATCGCATATTCTGCGCACGAAGAACTTGCAGGTACGAATATTCTCCCCTATCTGGAAGATTTTTTCAACAAGCAAAGAACGCCCGCTATATCGTTTTTTGCGGTTAATAACGTGGACGTAATCGGCGAAACGAGCGGCGGAGCGATAGGTTTGCTCGAAGAAGGCACGCTGTCCGACTGCATTACGAACGTTTCCTCCGACAAGTCGCTTATCGGTTCTCACGGTTCGGCGGCAAGCGTAAATAATACGGTTTCGACGAAGTGTACGGACGGTAAATTCGTCTTGTTTAACGAAGATTTTCCGTCTTATTCCAATTGCTTATACCTTTCCGACGTAGCGACGAAAGAAAATTCTTTCCCTTCTTGCGAAAAAACGACAAGCGATATTCTTACGAAAAGCGCGGACGAACTCGGTTTAAGCGGTTGGACTACTTTTGCGCCGAACGGTAACGAATACTACTATCCTTCTCCCGTAAATAGCGTTAAAATTCCGATTACCGCCTATTCTGTCGCTTTGGACGGAAAAAATATTGGTTTATATCCGGTTAAATGCGACGGTTCGAACCCGTCTTTCGTTCTGCCGAAATCCGAAGTAATCGACGGATATGATTTTGCTTATTATGCCGTAAACGGCACGTTGCGTGCGGAAAACGAAGTAATAACGGCGTCCGAAACCATCGAAATAACGACTTATCGCACGCTTTTACCCGTAGATAAAAATTACGTCGCAGATTTAACGGACGTTTTCGGCACCACTTATTCCGCAGAAACACAGACTGCCGCAAATGCGTCCTACGTTGACCCTTACGGTAGAAAAATCTCTTACGAATGGTACTATTCCGCCGAAAAAGACGGCGATTTCTTGAAAATCGAAAATTCTTCGTCCGTTTTGTCCGTGCTTAACGCGGCGGACGGCGGATATTATTACTGCGTTATTTCCGTCACCAAACCCGACGGAAGTACTATTTCTCTCGTCAACGGACAAGAAAAAGTAACTTATCGCACGAAAACGATTGCTTGCACCGTATCGAAACTCGTTGTCGACGTGAGCGTGTCTACGAGCGCGTTTTCTTTCGTTTACGACGGAAATTCCCGTTCGATCTCGGTTTCCGCATCGGCAAACGGTCTTCCCCTTTCTTTATCCGAAGGATTTAACGGTTCGCTCGTTTATTCCGTTTATTTAGACGGCAAAGCGGTTACTTATGCTAAAGACGTCGGCGAATACGTTTGTTGTGCCGAGATCACCGACGAAACGCTTAATTCAAACTGCGAATTCGTCGTTACGCCTTGTTCTTTCTCCGTTACTCCTGCGGATATAACCTGTTCGGTAACCGATTACGAGGGTGTTTACGATGAAAATTCTCACTCGGTCGGCGTAGAAAGCGAAACCGTCGACGGAACGGAACCGACTATAGAATATTCTATCGACGGCGAAACGTTCGTTAAATCGTTACCGTTTACCGACGTGACGGACACCGTCGTTTACGTTCGTTTTTCGGCAAAAAATCATAATTCGGTTGTAAAAACGGGCAAAGTCGTTATTACCCCTGCGGAAGTAACCCTTACCGCAAAAGACGTGATTTTAAGTAAAATCTACGACGGCACGACTGCTTTTCCCGTGGAATCGATCTCGAAAGAACACTATGCCGCGTCTTGTTCGGGCTGTAGCGGCATCGAAGTAACGGTTGTTCGGGCGACGAGCGACCGTGCGTACAAAGGCGAAGTAAGGGTTGCGGTTAGTTTCGCCGCAGGCAAAAACTTCGTTTTAACCGACGATACAATTTATTTCGACGGAATAATCGAGGCGGCGACAATAAAAATCGTTCCTGTAAACGAAATAACCGCCGTTTACAACGGAAAAACCGATTTCCGTTCTGCCGTAAAATCGAGCGATTACGTTGTGGAAGTTAATTCTTCCGCTAATCCTTTTATCGATATTTACTCTGCGGTATCGAATTCGAAAAACGTATCGGACGCGTCGATTCTTACCGTTACGTTTTCTATCCCCAACGAAAACTACGTTTTTGAAAACGCAAACGGGATTTACGAGTTCGATTTTACCCTTACGAAAAAGCCTGTTACCGTAAAAAATCCGTCGGCGATCGCAGCGAAAAATCGTGAATACGACGGTACGAAGGTAGTTACCGTAATTGCCCTTGAGGGCGCGTTCAAAGGATTTTTGACCGGCGACGAAAGCACCGTTACGTTTTACGATTGCTTTATTCCCGACGAAAAAGCGAGCGAAGTCGCATACCCGGTTACCGTCGGCTACGCCCTGTCCGACAATCCGAACTACGAAGTCGACGTTTCGTCTTTGATCGGTTTGTCCGTTTTTATCGGCAAAGCCACGCCCGTCGTCAATCCGACAACCGAAGTCGATTACGTTTACTCTTCCGCTTCGCATTTGCCGAAAATCTCTTTATCCGACGGTGACGTAAGCGGCGAGATCGAGTGGGTCGCTCTTCGTCTGAACGCCGACGGCACTCTCGACGAAGGCTATTATCTTACCGACGAAAACGGCTATGCCGAGTTCGGTTATACTTTTACCCCCGACGACAAAGACAATTATCTGTCGCAAAGCGGCACGGTTTCCCTTAAAATACTTGCCGTCGAGCCTGAAGATCTTGACATCGTTTATAGCGGTTCGACAAAATTTTTCGCTTTCGAAAAAATAAACGTCGGTTTTCTTACGGTAAAACTCGTTTATAACGACGGCTCTACCGAAGATCTGAGCGCCGGCGCGAACGGATACGAAATTTTTTATCCGACCGCTTCGTCGTGCTTTTCGGCAGGCGACGAATACTTTACCGTTTCGTTCTCTTACGGATCGGTTAATTTAACGAAACGTGTTGCGGTAACCGTCGAAAAAATCGTACTTTCTTCGTCGGCAAGCAAAGGAGAATTCGTTTACGGCGGCAAGCCTTTCACGTTTTATCCGTCGAACTACGACGAAAAACTTATGGATATAAGCGGCAATTTCGCAACGAACGTCGGCGAATACGAGGCGACGCTCACGATTAAAAACGAATACGAACTAAATTACGTTTTCGACAACGGCACTTCTTCCTGCAAAGTCGCTTTTTCCGTCGCGCCGCTTAAAAAATACTCGCCGTATTTAGGAATAAACTCGTATTCTTATACGGGCGAAATTATACGCGCGGACGTAAAAAACGATTACAATTCGACAAGCGATTTCTTTACTTTAAGCGGCGATTTAACCGCTAAAAACGCAGGGACGTATACGATTACGGTAAGCCTTATTTCGGACAATTATTACTGGGCGGAAACCGGTAATTCGTCGGATATTACCCTTACCTGGGATATAAGACGGGTTTCCGTAGAAAAGCCGACGATAACGGGTTCTCCCTTCGTTTACGACGGAAATACGCACGAAATTACGGTCAGCCACGGCGTCGGTTGCGTCCTTACGGGCGACCTTACTTACCTGAGTTCCGGTTCTTACGTCGTTTACGCTTCTCTCGACAACGAAGACGCGATAAACTACGTTTGGGCTGACGGAACGACTGATACTGTTACCTTAAATTACGAAGTATCTAAAGTTGCGGTAAACGTACCCGTTCCGAAAACGTCGTTCGTTTATTCCGGATATTACTTTGTGGTTGCGGTTTCTTCCGGCGACTATTACGACGTGGTCGGATCTACGAGAGAAATTAACGCCGGTCACTATTCGTTTAATCTCGTACTTAAAAACAAACTCGATTACGTCTGGAACAACGAAAAACGGAACTCTGACGATATCACGATAAACTGGCAAATAACGAAACTCGGCGTTGCTCTTCCGTCGATTGCGGGACAAAACGGTTATACCGGAAAAGAGCAAACCGCTTTTATTTCTTACGATGAAAAATACTGCAACGTAATAGGCAATATCGGCACGAACGCAGGCGAATACGAAGCGACGATTACCCTTAAAAATTCGTCGAACACGGCGTTTTCCGACGGTTCGGAAAACGCAAAAAAGATGGTATGGACTATTGCGAAAGCGGCTATCGACAAGCCGTCCGCGCCTGAAAACGTGCTATACAACGGTTTTGAACAAACGGCGGATATTGCTTTGTCCGACGCATACGTAGTTAATAACGCGGTGGCAAAAGCAGCCGGCACACACAAAATCGGCGTTTCTCTCGCAGATAAAAACAATTACTGCTGGTCGGACGGGACGGCGGACGATCTTACGTTTGACTGGAAGATATGCTCTCTCACGCTTTCGAACGGCACTTCGGACGAAGTCGTTACGGATTACGTTTTAGGCAACGAGTTGGTCACTCCTATGCGTGACGGATACAAATTCGACGGTTGGTATCTTACCGAAGATTACGTCGGTGCAAAAGTTACTTCGATAAACAAACTAGACGGCAACGTTTCTCTTTACGCTAAGTGGGTAAAGACGTCTTCCGATCAAAGCGGTTCGAGCGGCAAAAAAGATACTTCTTCCGTCCTTGGCACGAAAGCGATCGTGGGCATTGCGCTTGCCTGCGGCGCGCTCGTAATAGGTTTGATTATCGTCGTAATCGCCGCGTCTAAGGGTAGAAAAAGACCCCCTACCGGTGGAAGTAAGGGGTTGTTCTAAAGATCTTTTCGATTTCCTTATTTAATTAAAGCGGTTATTTCGGGAATGATTTTTTCAAACAAAACGCCGTACTTGTGGTTTTTCACGGGTACGGTTTTCTTTATTGCCGAGAGCGTAAGGTTTGCCGCGTGTTCCGCCGCTTCGTCGACCGACATTCCTATCGCTATACAACCTACGAAACAGGACGCGTACACGTCGCCCGTTCCGTGCATATTGCCGTCAATTCTTTCGTGCGAAAAGTATTTTGTGCCGTTTCCGTCGTAAGTCGCTACGCCGATTTTATCTCCTCTTCTCACGCCTTTAAGAACCACGTTTTTTGCGCCGAGTTCTTTCAGTCCGCATATAAGTCTTTCGACGTATTCGTCGGTGTGGTCGGTTTCTTTGTACTCGTTGTTCGTCAAAAATGCACATTCCGTGATGTTGGGCAAGGCGTAATCCGCTTTTTTTACCAGTCTTGCCATTTCTTTTACGAACTCTTTATCGAACCCGCGATACATTTTGCCGAAGTCCGCCATTGCCGGGTCGACGATGAGTTTTGCGCCGTTTGCCGACAATTCGTCCACTATTTCGAAGATATAATCGATTTGTTTTGCGTTAGCGATATACCCGGTATAAAAGCCGTCGAAAAGTATGTTTTCTTTTTTCCAGTGCCGTTTAATTTCGGGAAAGTCGTCGGTAAGGTCGTGGCAGGTAAAGCCGCTGAAACCGCCCGTATGCGTGCTTAAAACCGCGCTCGGCAAAACGCACGTTTCCACGCCGAAAGCCGAAATAACGGGCAACGCCACGGTAAGCGAGCATTGTCCTACGCAAGATATGTCCTGTATCGTTAAAATTCTGTCCATTATGCGGTTTTCTTTATGATGACGTCGTATTCGTCCCAGTTTTCTCCGCTCGTCACCGTATTCATAACGGTATCCGACGAGAACACCATATCGAATTTTTCGCCCCTGCCCGAGAACACGTTTTTGCCTAAATCCAGCGATTCGCCGTTAAACGCGTCGTTTATGGTTATTCTTTCCAGACTTGCGCAGGAAGAGAACGCTTCGTCGCCTATTGCTTTAACGCTCTTAAAATCGTAAACGCACGCGTCGAGTTTTTCGAATGCGTTGGGGGATACGAACTTGACGTCGTACCTTACGATTACTTTATACACTTTTCCGCCGGATATAAGGACGAGAATATCGTCGCTCGTTATTCCGCTGTACGTTCCGCTTGCGCTTACCGTGCCGTTTTCGTCGTACTTAAACGTTCCGCTTTCGTTGCCGTCGTATGCGCTCTGAACGAACGAGTTGGAGTAGTATCCTATAATTATTCCCGTACTTAATCCGTTTTCGTCGATAAATCTTAATGAAACGACGCCTTTTTTCGTTTCTAGCCACTTCGTCTTTATAAACGCGTCCTTGCCTACGAAACGAAGTTTCGATCCGTTCGCCGCCGTTACCGATTCCACGCTCGAACATTGCGCGAAACACTCCATACCTATCTTTTCCGCGTTTGCGGGAAGTTTAACGCCGTCGCCGTCGAACCCTTTAAGTTTCGACGCACCCTTAAACGCATAATCGCCGAAAGAAACGACGGAAATTACGTTGTTGACGGCGACTAAGTTCCTCGCCCCCGCAAACGCGTAATCTCCTATCCGCTTCGTCCAAGCAGCCAAAGCGTAAACGTCGGCGGCGTTTTCCGCGGCATACGCTTTAAGGGTAAGTTCCGTTCCCGAAGAAACGAAAGAATATCCGCTTGTTTTTCCCGTTACTCTCAGCATACCGGTATTACCGTAGATTCCTTTATTTTCGTGTACGAACACCGTTCCTCTTGCCGTTTCGCCGTCCTTTGCCGCTATCTGTTCGAAGGAAGTTGCGTTACAGTTGCGGAACGCTCCGTCTTCGACGTAATAAAGGTTAAGGGGTATGGTTATTTTACAAATTTGCGAAGCGTAAGAATCGAGCGCGCCTTTCTTCACGCCGACTACCGGATATTCTTCTTTGACGTAATATTTTTCGTTCACGTCGCGTTCGGCGCTTGCCGGAACGTAAGAACCGTTTTGCATTACCATATATTTAGAAAACGCTTTGCTCCAGTCGCTTTCGCTCAACGCGTCCGCAGTTTTATCGAGATACTTGTCAATGGTCGCAGGAATGGCAAGTTCTATATCCCCCGAAATAAGTTCGGGAATCGCTCCGGCGTCGTTTGCGGTGACGTAGTAATGTTCTCCGCCGTAACCGAGTTCTTCGTACTGTGTTCTGTTGACGAAATCCACGAGAACGTAGCCGTTTACGGTTGCGCCGTTTTCTTCGACGGTAACTTCTTCGTACACGAGCCCTTCCGGTCCTTTCGTTACATCCGTCCACTTAGCGTACAGTTTACGGTCTTCGGACAGCACGAACGTAAGCGGGCTGAACTCGGTCTGAACGAGTTGCGTATAGGCGGCGTCGGAATACCAACCGCTGAAAACGTATTTCGGGTCCGCTACGGTGTAATCGTAGGCTTTGTTAAGGTCCTTTACCGACGTATCGTAACGAGGCGTGATGCTCATTGCGGAATAACTTTCCTTATCGGTAAGCAAATCTTCGTATTCGGAAAGAATATGGCTTACGATTAACAGTTTGTTATACGTCGAAACTCCGTTTGCGTCAAACGTATCCTGCGTTCCGTACCCTATTCCGTTAAGTCCGGTGTGTTTGTCCGTGAAACCGTTATCGTACAGTTTTTTAAGCATTTTCGCATAAAAACCGATAAATTCGTCTACCGATCCGAGTTTGTCAAGCGTTTTTTTCGCTTCGCCGGCAAACACCTTAGCGACGGCGTTCTGCATACTTTCGCCCAACGAGCAAACGCTTTCGTATTCGTTGCCGAGCGTGGTTACGTCGCTTTCGAGCGCGTTGGCGAACTTGGTAAGGTAGTATTCGTATTCCGCTTTTTGATACGCTTTACCTGCGGAATATTCGTAGTTATGCAAATAAAGGGAAGCCACCGCGTCGTCGTATGCGGCGAGCATTGCGTCTACGATTATTCGGACGGATTTTATCGTTTGTTTCGTGTCCGTATTGCCGAAAAGGCTTTCGAGATAATTTTTAAGTCCGGTTGCCGTTCCGTTGACGTCGATAACGGTAATCAGCGTTTCCGTGCCGTCGCTTGCGGTTTGTTTATATTTACCGTCCGTAAAGACGTTTTTGAAGAACGTATTCTTTTTGTATCCGTCGTAGTAATACTGACCGCTGACGTTGACGGAAGTGCCGGTGCTTTGTCCTTTATACACCATCGACAAATCGAACAACGAGCCTTTGCTCAGCGTGTACGCTATGGTTTTGTCCGCCACCCCGTAATTTTCGTAACCGGGTTTTCCTATAAACGCTATACTTTGCGTTTTGTCGTAGATTTCCACGCTTATTATGCCCGTGCTTTCGTAATGGGCGTAGTAATAAACGGAATTCGTTCTCGACGAGAACGCGGTTTGGTTCGTCCTGTCGGCGAGAAGTTTGCCCCTGTTGCCGGTTTGTAAATAAGTTTTGTAAGAAACGTCGTACCAACCTACGAAAGTATAGGTAAGCGTAACGCCGTTAATCGTGCAAGTTATATTCTCCGCGCTTGGCGGCGTTATTTTTTCGTTTTCGGTGTAATACTGTTTGCCTACGATCGGGTTTACCCCCGCTTGGTCGTAATTGCCGTGGTCGAAGTTGTAATCGTAGTAGAAAAACAGTTCGTACTTTCTTTGGTCCACGTCTTTGCAGTAAAGGGAGGTATCGCCGTTAACTTCGACGGTTGCTCCGCCGTTAAAGTCAATCGCCGCGGAATCAAACAACGCTCCGCCGTACCACTCGACTATCCAGTCTTCTTCGTCGGCAGCCGTGCTTTCGCCGCTCGTTTCGTAATAACCGCCGTCAAGGGCAAGTTTCTTTATTTCAAGCGACGTGTTTTCTTTAAGGTAAAGTTTTTCTTTGTTTACGCTCGCGTCGCTCGGATCGAAACCGCTCAAGGTTTTCGTTAAAAACGTTGCGTCGTTTATCGTGTATCCGGTTACGTCGAGTTCGGGGAAAGTTTTCGTTTCGTTCGGTTTATGCGGATAGCAGGCGGTATCGTACACGTTGATATCCGACAGATATTTCGCTTTGAACGTGACGAGAGTTTTTTGCGAGCCGTTTTCCTGTCTTACCAGACGTACGTTGTACGTTTTTTTTGTGTACAAGGCTTTTACGATGACGTTATTTTTAATCCCTGTCGCGACTCCGCCTTTTATCAGCGCGATATAGTTTTTGTCCGCGTCTCTGAGCGTCCATTCGCCCGCGCTTTCCCCTTCTTCTCTTTGTGCCGGCGCTTCGAAAATCTGTTTCGCTTCGTTCCAGATAAACCCTTCTTCGTTGTATCTTATTTCGTTGTTGTTCGAATCGGTAACCACGAAGCACCATTCGGATTTGTACCCTACGGTGCCGTTTTCGTCTCTTATCGCCGCAGGCGAACCGATGTCAGGGTCTTGTTTATGTTCGGAAAAGTCAAAACTGCCGTTCCATTCGGCGGTAAAGTTTTTGAGCGCGGTTTTGTTTTCGTAAACTCTTTCGAGTTCTATTTCTCCGCTTTTAAGGTTGGCGTAGGTTTGGTTTTCTTTGCCGTTCCAGATGACGATATCGTAAGTAAGTATCGTGTATTCCGGGCAGATCGTGGTATATTCTTCGGTAAGAACCACGACTTTGTCTTCGCTCAGTTCGGTAAAAACTCTCTTTCCGCTTTCCGCGTCTTCTTCTTCGGCGTGGTTGACGTATACGACGAACCTCGAATCGTAACCTTCCTTAACGGGAACGACGTAATCGCCCACTTCGAAACGAGTTCCGTAATCGAACGTCCTTTCTATCGTGGTTTCCTTTCCGTCGGTGTTGGCGTAGACGAGTTTTAACATACATTTTTCCACTCTGAACGTGGCTCTTATCGTCATATCCGCCGTAACTTCGTCCGGGTCGCCGTTGGTTACGTTCCAGGAAATAAAGGTTTTGCCGGGAACTACCCGTTCTTCCGGATAATCGAACGCCTCGACGTCGATTTTTTCGCCGTAATGGATTTTTTCTTCGTACAAAACGGTATCGTCGGAGTCAACGAATTTAACGGTGCAAACGCGGTTGTCGATCCACTTGGCGTAAAAAGCGGTGTTGGCGGTAAGCGTGTACGGCTCGACCGCTCTCGTTCCCCACTCGGCGACTTTTCCGTCTGCCGTAAATTCGGGGTCGGCAAACCAACCGTCAAAAGTATACCCTTCTCTTTCGGGTACGGTAAACGCGACTACTTCTTTGCACGCTTTGCTTTTAATCTCCGTGCCCCCGCGCGAATAAAAGGACGCGAGAAAATTGCCTTCTTTGGTCACGTCCACCACTTCGAAAGCGTAATAACCCACTCCGCCGTCATAGTTGACCGCAACGGTGTACCGTCCGGCTTTTTCGTAAAACTTTCTTCTGTCTTCGCCCGAAAGCATACCGTCTTCGAGATTGAACTTAACTTCTTTTTTGTTGCTGTAAACCGCTTTCAGAACCACGTCGCCGAGATAAACGTTGGGGTCGTCTTTAAGATACGGCGCGTCGGGCGCGCTCACCACGACTATTTCCTTAACGGTGACTTCTTCCGTCGAACCCGATTCGTTACACGCAACGAACGAGAATAAAACGACGAGTATTGCCGCAAGGCACAAAATTATCTTTAACGCGCTTATTTTTTTCATCAAATTCAGGGGTTACATTCTGGCATTTCATTATAAAGGGATAGCAGTATACCGCTGCTTTTTCTTTTATAACAATATCCTCT